>Ga0209755_10000305_pt1 | contig 94048 bp, 82 predicted proteins | sample TergutCo191P1_FD_187301 | JGI IMG/M metagenome (GOLD analysis project Ga0209755, IMG submission 187301) | Cornitermes sp. P1 segment gut microbial communities from Petit-Saut dam, French Guiana - Co191P1 (SPAdes) (version 2) | ecosystem: Host-associated > Arthropoda: Insects > Digestive system... | reverse complement strand
AACACAAACCCCGTGGCTGAATTCGAACTTTAGCTTCGGCACAACCAACGCATCTCCGTGGGTCTGGGAAAACGGCAAAATGCCGCGCCTTTACTGGGAAACAAGCGGCAGGGATTGGCCTGATTATATGCAGTAGATCTGAATGAGTTCCGATTCTGGCGTGAAGAATTTTAAACACTAGTCTCATTCTCCGCCTGCATTTTACACTCTTTCAATAACATTCTACGCCTTTTAACAAAATTCTGCTATTTTTTAAATTCATCCATAACTATAATTTTATTAATGAGCACCCATATTCACTTCCAGCCCGCAATCCTTAAACTTGCGAAAGACTCGTTTATCTTTGTAGAAGGAAAACAAAACGCGGATAAATTCTATATTATTAAAGAAGGAAAAGTGCGTATAATCCGCGAGAATGAAGATTTGGTTGGAAGCATATTGAATCCCGGCGACATATTCGGGACAATTTCTGTAATGGCGGGTCACGGATACATAATGTCGGCAGTCGCTGTTACGGACGTAACACTTCTTGTAATTGAGCGCAAACAATACGGTGATTTAGTTCGTAAAACAAATTCTATCGCGATGAAAAATATTAAAACATTTTCTGTCCGCCTGCGTGAATTGAACGAACATTTATCCGAGCGGATGTTAAAAAGTTCTTTTCCTGCAGATAATTCATCGGCGTTATTAAAAATCGGAGAGTATTACGAAAAAACACGAAAAATAAATCATGCCGTTTATGCGTATCATCAATACATAACTCATTATCCAAATGCGGAAAATACGGAAACAGTAAAGAAAAAAATTGAAAACCTTCAGCCGCGTGTTTCTGTTGACAGACCTTATTACCCTGAAAACACAATGATACAGACATACCCAAAAGACTGCCTCCTCTTCGCGGAAGGCGAACCAGGAAACAATTTATATATCATTCAAAGCGGTTCGGTAAAAATTACAAAGATAGTAAACAATCAAGAAATAGTTTTAGCCATCCTTAAAAAAAGCGACATCTTCGGCGAAATGGCAATGCTTGATGATAAACCAAGAGCCGCTACAGCGGAAATATACGAAGACTGCGCATTGTTAGCCGTCAATAAAGACAACTTTTCAAAACTAATACAAGACCAGCCTGATATGGTAGTAAAACTTACAAGTTTAATGGCAGAGCGGATTTGGCTTTTGTACCGCCAGCTTGACAACACTTTTATCGAAGAGCCGCTTGGCAGACTTTTTGACGCATTGATAATGCAGTTGGAAAAAAACCGTATCGATTTAAAATCAAGAGACGGTTATCTTTGCAGTTTCGGCGTCAAAGAACTAATGGGCATGGCGGGTCTTGAAACAGAAAGAGCCGATGGTTTGTATAACAAATTTATCGCAACTAAAAAAGTAACAATTATGGAAGATAGAATACAAGTTACCAATGTTTCTGAAGCTTTCAAAGAAGCAGAATACTACCGTAATATACAGAAAAAAGAAAACTCTGTCAGAGAATCAAAATTATAACCGCGCTATATCACATTTATTCAATCGTATAGATCAATCCTTTACTTCTGCCGAATATCTCCGCTTCGTACATGCACTCAGCCTGTACAGGCGGCGTCGGGTACACTCCCCTTCTTGCCGTGCGGAAAAGGAAGCTGACTGTCGATTCGCCTTTAAAGAACCTGTCCCAGAAATATTGAATTTCGTTGTCGTAGATTGCCTGATAACTGAGCCATGACGAATTCCTCTCTTCATTGTTTCCCTGCGCGCCTCCGGCATCCTCATAAGAAGCTGTTGTGACAAATGCCGTGTCTAAAATTTCCGCGCCGGACGGAACAGGCACGCGAAGCGCAAGATAGGAGCGATCCCTTGAAGATGATACACGCACCCGAGCACGGTAAGTCTTTCCGCTTTGCAAAGCGGAACTTTTAATCTCTGCTCCCGTGTTCACGTCGTAAATACTCAGAAAAACTCCTATTCCTTCATCGCGGAAATATTGAAGCTCCGACGGTATCGCGTAACGCAGCGATGCGGTGTAATAAATACTTCCCGTTCCCCTTCTTGTAAAATCCAACTGTTGTAATTTATCTTTTTGAATACCTTTCATTTCGGTATCCGAGAAATTAAAAGTTTTTGTTACAGGTTTCGCGCCAAGTCCTTTAAAAGTACCTTCCAAAAGCTGCGTTGCTCCAAGCATTGCCTGCGCTCTTACGTTTATGTCAGCGAGATTTTCCGCTTTTATTAACGCGTTAACAGCGTCAAGAATACGCACGGTTACCGCTGTGTTTTGCCAGTATCCCTTGCCTCTTGAACGTTGATTCTCAAGCAATGTATAAAGAAGACGCGTATTAATATCGTCTCCGGGTGACTGCTGCGCGAAAAACTGCAAAGAAAGAGCCAGTTGTTCAATTTGTCCGCCGTAATAATTATTTCTGTTTTTATCCATAGGATCTGTAATGTCTACGCCCCTTGTTGTAAGGCGCATCAGGTTACGAAGAGTTTGAGCGACATTACCGGCATCAGCGTTTCTGTTTAACGCCAGATAAGTCATACCCGTAAACGCGAGAACAGAGGGATCAATATTATCACGCCTTAAAATCGCCGCAAGACGCGATGTGTCTACGTTTTCACCTAACAGAGAAAATACATACAGCATATATGACTGTAAATACGACTGATAATAATAATCGGCATTGCTGCTGCGCCAGTTCTGCATGGATTGATACTCACGGTTTAAAAATGAAACAAGAGCAGGCATATTGATAGAAGAAGGTACATTCATTTTCTTTTCTTTTGCGATGGCGATTATATGTGCAATACGAAGGCTCACGTAGAAATTTGCAGATGTACTGTCAGGCCAATACGGGAAACCGCCGTTAGATAATTGAATCTGTCCCCATTTTTTTAATTCATTCTCCGCTACCCGTTTAGGATTTGTAACCTCAGAATTTAAATTAAAAACATCGATGTATTCGCCGAAAACTACAAGCGGCATTATCGCGGAACTTCGCTGTTCAAGGCATCCGTAAGGATAGGTAAACAAATATGTTACAGCAGAATCCAAAAGCGCAAGACGGGTCGCGTCAAGAGTGATTGTTAAATTCCCCGCTCCGCCGTCCGCAAATGAAGGGATAACAAGCCCTTCGCTCGCCGAATCCTCTCTGACAGTACCTGTTGTTGTAACAGTTTCCATTACAAACGGATGTTCTATTAACATTTCCCGAATAAGTTTCTCGTTAAGTATAGAAGAGTTTACCGTAAAATTGAGAGTAACATTCCCCTGTTTTTCCGTCGCCACATCAAAATAAACAACAGCGTTTTCACCGCTTCGCACTGTTACGCGTCTTTCCGCGGCTCCGTCAACGAAAGCGCGTCCTTGAATTTTCGACAAACCGCTTGATTCATCATTGGCAAGAGGAGAGCCTATTTCCAGCTTTACAGTCACAGTATGAGAAGCGTTATCAAGATTTGTTATAAGCACCCCGGCTTCGGCAGTATCGCGCTCTCTTAACCTGCGCGGAACTACTTCTCTTACATTTATTCTGTTTTGAGCCGCAATTTCGCTTTCTTTAAGCGCGAATAAATCGCCTGTTACGCCGAAAACTGTTACGCGATATGTTGTAAGATTGTCGGGAAGTTTAAAAGTGTGCGTTACCTTACCTGTCGCATCTGTTACAAGCATTGGCTCGAAAACCGCGGTCGGATTAAAATCCTTGCGCTCCTCGAGCTTATTATCTTCGGAATCTCCGCCCATTCGATCCCTTATGTTGTAAGTCACGGGATCCATCAACATGGAACGCGAATCCCCCCCATTAACATAGAGTGAAAAATGTTCATCGGAATAAAAATGCTGTATAGGATCAGGAACGCGGTAGTTGATTAAATCCAGTACGCCTCTGTCTACAGCCATTAGAGAAAGTTCGGCATTAGCGAGAGGCTTTCCGTCTCTTGACGCGTTTAAAGTAACCGTAACCTCCTCGCCGGGACGGTATGTTTTTTTATCTGTCTGCACGGTTACAGAAAAAGCTTTTGTACGCGAATTTATATCAAGACGGGTAACGCCGTAATACCCTTTCGGTTTGTCCAAATCAGGATTTCCGTACTCATGAACGGGCGGACCATTGCGTATCGAGAACGAAGAAACAGACACATAAACCACAGGAACATAGTTACGCGCAATAGGTATGTCAATAACAGAAACTGATTCCGCAAAATATTTGACTTCTTCGGTAAATATACCTTCCCTTTCTACGGTAATTAAGTAATAACCGGCGGGAAGAGCGCTTTGAAGCAGAATTTTAGCCGTATCACCGGGTTCGTACATATCCTGATCCGGCACAAGACGAAGCTCTGTAGGATTATTCATATTCCAGTAACCGCTTGCTCCTGTTACATAAAAACCCATTTCTGTTAACGCGGTTCTTCCTTCCTTGTCCTTAGATGTTACGCGCAAGATATGATAACCTGCGCCGGAAGGTTTTACTTTAATAGTTCCGCCGTTATTTTGAATGTTTATCATTTGAACGCTGTCCGTTATCTGCACAGAAGTATATTCGTTATTAATATACCCGTAAACTCCGCGCTGCTGTGTTCGTCTCCATTCTTCGCGTAAAAGCTCCGCTTTTATCTGCCTTGCGCCTTCGCCTGTCTGCAGAAAGAGATTATTACCGGCGGTTTTCTCTCCTGCGGTATTTACGGTAATGTAATTACAATTAAACTCCTGTCCCGCGCGGACAAATCCGCCCGAACCGCGGTTCAATCCGACATAGAAACTTGCAGGATGCGCAGTCACAGTACGGTACGCGCTAACCATCTGATTGCTTAAATCTGTTACCCTTGCTTCAGCCTGATAATAATAAGGAGCGCCCGCTACTTTACTTCCGCCTGTTTTCCGCGTCAGAGAAGCTGTACCCTGCCCGCTCAATGCGCCTTCATCTGAACCTACATGGCGCTTACTGTCCCACGCGCGGCGCGGACCGAAAACAAAACCTCTTGTTTCAACGCCCGCCGGTCGGAAAACACCCATCTCCTCGTACCATGCGCTTTCCCATTTCGCGCCCGAAAGACTCCCGCCTGAAAGATAACTTGCCCTTAGTGTCAGATTAATATCGTCACCTAATATAATGGCTTCAGGCGGCGACGATAAAGACGCCTGAAATTTTAATCTTTCAAAATAAGCGATCGTTACGGGAATACTTGCGACAGCTTCATCAATTTCGATATCGCCCTGAGTTCTTTTATAGACAAGTCTGTAAGATCCCGGCTGTAAATCATCAGGGATAGTAATCCTGCCAAAGAAACTTCCTGAGTCTGTTGTTTTCCCTTCCAATGACGCAATCTTCGCAGGCCTGTATGACATTTCTTCAAGTCTGACGGTATAAGAGCCGTTATAAATTGTATACATTCCAAGAACTTTAGAACGGTCTACGCCGCGGAATGTAATCGTCTCGCCTGGTTTATAAAGCCCGCGATCGGAAAACATAAACGCAATAGGGATTATTTCTTCCGCGCGCTGAGGAGACGATGAGTTTACCCCTGCGCGCCACATATTATGCGTTTCAGGATTGAATATCGCCCTGTCTCCGTCCTTTTCCGCCATTATAAAAGGAGTTGTGTACCAGCCATTTCTGTTGGTATTATTCCTGAGAGTCATTGCGTTCATATTAAGAACAGCCAAACCATTTTTATCGGTAACACCTTCAGCATAACCTTTAATTGAAGACAGATCCGTTATTTCATCAACAGCCGAGTTTGAAAGCATCATAACTCTTGCGCCTTCGACAGGTTTTCCCGTGGACAAGCTTGTAACAAGAGCTACAGCCTTGTTAAATCCATATCGCACAGTCAGTCCTAAATCCGTTACTTGAATATATTGATTGTATGTATAAATACCAGAACCCGCGCGGTAATTATCGTATCCCTGCCATTCTCTTGTGAGAATATTGACACTGGCGGAGAAAGCGACAAACCCTTTACCGTTATTATTTAAAAAAGGCTTAAGATCGATTTGTTCAAAATATTTTATATTTTTATCTCCGACAGGCATTTGAATTAAAGTCGCGTTGTCAAAACGCCTCGGTGTTTCCCTGTAATTTTGAGTATACATGAAAGGATTTTTTTCCGGCGCCAGAATATAGAATGAACCCGCGAGGTTATTCGAATATTCAAAAAGATAACGCGGCGGAAATTGCGCTTCAAGCATCACTTGTGATCTGTAATCCAGAACGCGTACAGTTCCGACGGGCGGCGGTTCCTGAGGCATTACAATATCGGCTGAATACGGAGATTTTAATTTTCTTCCGTAAACATCTTCCACATTTGTGTTAATATTTATTCTGAATCGATCTCCGTAACCCACAGGAAGATTGGAAATACGCGCCATGTTGGAAAATATTTCTACATTTTCATTTGTAATACTCATACCGGGTACAGTGCTTATCGCATTACGCACCGTATCCTCTTTTAAGTCGTGGCTGAATGTCAGTTCAACAACATTGGAGTACCTTCCATAACCAGATTCTCTTGAATGACTTGTTACGGTGAAAGCGCCTGGTGTGAAGAAATTAAATATTTGATCCCACTCAGTCCCTCTGCTTCCTCCGCGCGATTTCGCTCCTTTCTTCAAAATAATTTTAACTTCAGTTTCAAAAGGTATGTTATCTGTCAATTCTGCGGTAATTTTATATTCATTGTCCTGTTTAAGAGTAAATTTTTTCGCGGCGCCCCCTGCGGTAATTTCCAGATACTGGGCCATCTCAGAAGCCTGCGCAGGATAATTAAAAACCATCCCGATCGATTTAGCGGCTTCGGGCGGGACATTATTATTGTCAAAATACCAATTTGTTTTTTGGGTGTATTCTTCGCCGGGAATAATATTATTAATGCTTAAAGTTTCTGTAACAAATGTAAAAACCTTATCTCCTGAAATTGCGTTTCCGCTTAATGATTTTGCGCTAGACGAAACTGTGATTGTATAAACCTGCTGGCTTTGGCACGGCTCATCGCCTTCGAAACTTAAAAAACTTGTTCCGTACCAACGAAATACGCCTTTTATCGCAGGAGTTATCGTGACAAGCGGCGATGCCGCACTCTGTTCTCCAAGGCTCGCAAGCGCGATCATCGGCTGTGAAAAAATTACATATATTGAAGGACGCTGAACAGCGGACGAAAAGTTCCCCCTGGGTCCCCAGTCGATCACAGTAAGAGGCTCGTTTGTTTTAGTTTGAATCTGTTCCTGGCTTGTGCTTTGCTGAGAGGCAAGAATCTGGCTGATTCTAGCGGTTTCTTTTTCAGGGTCAAAATATGCGGTTTGATAATCGGAAAGTTTTCGTAAACCGCCGCCCGTAATATTTCCCTGCGCCGGGCCTGAAGCGGCAGAACCTGAAAGCTCCGCCGCGCTAAGGGTGTCATATTCGTTGATTGGCTCCGCTTTCACCGGACGATAATCCAAAGCGAACGCGGCCGCGATAGCGGCGTCGTTTACAAGCGCTCTTACAGGGTCTGTTGAATTAATCTCAGGGGAGTCTTCACTGGTAAAATAACGATCATTTATTGACGATGAATCATTGCCGGATTTATTTTTACATGCGAAGAATAAACATGATACCAAAATTAGTACAATTACAGTGAATTTTCTCATAAAGCCCCCTATGAGACATTATCACATGAAGTATAAGTCCGCGCAAGTTACTCATTCACGGTTAAATTTTTAACCCATCTTTCCTTGCGCAGAAAATGACGCGCCACAAAAACTTTAACAATGTCCGTCAGTTTTAGAATAGCGAACATCGGTACGGGAGCAAGATTTGTAAACAGCGATAAAATCACAGAGCCCGGCGCAAAAAGCAGAGTGTTAACGGAAACATCTGTCCACATTCCCATTGCGGTATCTCCTCCTGCGCGCGAGATTGCGAACTGTACGTTTATAAATGCCCACAGCGGAAGATAAGCGAGAATTACGCAGACAAGACCGAAGCAGTTTGCTCTCGCCTCCGCGCTAAGATTGGAAAACACAAGAGGAATGATACCGGAAATTATAAATACTCCCGGTATTGCCATCATTATACCTGCGATTACGCTTCCCCACTTAAGCCATTTTGCGCGATCGCGTCCTTCGTCAAGTTTTCCTGCTCCCAGAGAGCCGCCTACTAAAACAGTGGAGGCAGTCCATAAACCGCCGAAGAGCAGGAAAAAAATATTCGCTATTGTCCAGCCTGCCGCCATTCCGGCGACAACTTCAGCGCCGCCCCTTCGGTTGTACATCGCAATCATTAATGTTTCTGACGCAACCCATGAAATTTCAGACGCGAATATCATTCCCGATTTTACAAATATTTCGGCTATCAATTTTTTCTTTAAATTGAACAGCCTTTTAATATTTGCAAAGAACGGCGCTTTAGCTGCGCTTGCGTAAATTAAAAACGCGGCGACTTCAAAACTCCGTGCGATAATTGTCGCATAACCGGCTCCCACAACTTCAAGACGCGGTGCTCCGAGGTTTCCGTAAATTAAAATCCAGTTGCCTATTGTGTTAATCACAGCGGCAATCCCGGAAATTATCAATGGGATTTTTGGTTTTGCTATTTCGCGGAAACTTGTCGCGATAGATAATGAAACCGCCGTGGGGATGAACGCGCATGAAACAAGGCGGAGATAAACAGAGCCGACCTCTGCAATCTCGGCTTGCGCCGCATTGTTCGTTGTCAGCATGCTGATAATTTGAACGGGAATCATTCTGCAAACAGCAAAACAAAGTATCGAAATGCCGACTGCAAAGAGCACTTTAAAACTGTAAGCGTTCTTCATGCCGCCTGAATCATTCGCGCCGTTGAACTGCGCGATGTAAATTCCTCCTGCCTGACAAATCGTATTGATGATCACAAAGAAAATAAAAAAGATGTGGTTTGTTACATTAACAGCCGCCATGCTGACATCCCCTAAACCGGCAACCATAAAGTTGTCGACCAGCGAGACCATACTCATAATGAAAGATTGAAGCATTACGGGCAAGGCGATAGCCAATGCTTGTTTATAAAAAGACCATGGCCCAATACGATTTTTAACAAGCTGCAGCATGTTGAACTCCTTGGATTGACAGTATAATATATTACAGTTACATTCAATACATGAGCGAGTACCTGATTAACGGCGGAATTCCGCTTAACGGAGCAATTAAAGTCAGCGGTAACAAAAACGCCGCCCTGCCCTGCATTGCCGCGGCGCTTTTAACGGACGAACCTGTCATACTTAGAAACATCCCCGATATCGAAGACGTGCATGTAATGCTTGACGTATTTATCGCCCTCGGCGGAGAGGTTGAAACCTTAGAGCCGAATGTAATTAAATTAACATTATTAGATATAAAATCTTCGGAGATACCGAGGGAACAGGCGCTCAAAATTAGAGCTTCGATTCTTTTCGCAGGTCCTGTTTTGGCAAGATCGGGAAAAGTGATTCTCCCGCCGCCAGGCGGCGATGTAATCGGAAGAAGACGCCTGGACACCCATTTTTTAGTTCTGACAGAACTGGGCTCTAAAGTAAAAGTCGGCGATGATTTTACATTTACCGCGAAATATCTAACCGGCGCGGATATTTTTCTTGACGAAGCCTCGGTTACCGCGACAGAAAACGCAATCATGGCGGCGGTTCTCGCGAAAGGGAATACAATTTTAACAAACGCAGCGAGCGAGCCGCACGTGCAGGACTTATGCAGTATGCTAGTAAAAATGGGCGCGAAGATTGACGGTATCGGTTCCAACATTTTAAAAATTACAGGTGTCGAAAAACTTTCAGGCTGCGATTTTGAAATAGGTCCCGACTTCATGGAAGTAGGTTCGTTTATCGGATTAGCGGCTGTAACAGGCGGAGACATGCACATACACGGCGCGCGTCAAAGCGACATGCGCCCCGCTAAAATCGCATTTAATAAACTTGGTATCGTATGGGCGCACGAAGGCAGCATTATTCACGTGCCAAAAAAACAAAGCATGGAAGTAAATCACGACATCGGCGGTATGATTCCAAAAATCGACGACGCTCCCTGGCCTGGATTCCCTCCTGATTTATTAAGCATAATTATCGTAGTCGCGACGCAAATACAAGGCACAGTTCTGGTTCACGAAAAAATGTACGAGTCGCGCATGTTCTTTGTCGATAAATTAATCGGCATGGGCGCAAGAATCGTGTTATGCGATCCTCACCGCGCGGTAATTTCAGGTCCGTCAAAACTCCACGGCTCAGAACTGATCAGCCCCGATGTCCGCGCCGGAATGGCAATGCTGATCGCAACCATGTGCGCCGAAAGCAAAAGCGTTATCCGCAACGTTTACCAGATCGAAAGAGGCTATGAACATCTGCCGGAAAGATTATCAGCTCTCGGCGCGAGAATTGAAAGGGTTGAGTGAGGTATACATCATGGACATTTTTACATTAGGCGCGTTTGCAGTCCTTTTTTTGCTGGTTATTCTGATTCTTATAAAATTGTATTCCAACAGGCAGACAGATTTATCTCCTCAAATGCTCGATTTAAAAAACGAGCTAAACGAGCTTAAAACAAAGCAGCTAGAAAGCCAGCAGGCTTCGCTTACTTCACAGCAAAAACTTTTAACCGACACTCAGAATGTTTTAAATAACCAGCTCCAGCAGATGACAACCATGATGAATCAGAGGCTAAGTGATTCTCAAAACAGCATTATAAAACAATTAACCAGCTCTAACCAGACAATCGGAGATATTCACAACAAACTTGGAACTTTAGAGACGACGGCGAAAAATATTCAGGATATCGGAAAAAATATTTCTTCGCTTCAGGATATTCTGCAGGCGCCGAAACTTCGCGGCAACCTCGGCGAGTTTCTTCTGGAAGATATGCTCAAGCAGATGTTTCCCGGCTCCAATTATGAAATGAAATACAGTTTTAAAAACGGCACTCAGGTTGACGCGGTAATCAAACTGGATGGAAATCTGGTTCCTGTTGATTCAAAATTCCCCCTTGAAAGTTTTCAAAGATTTATAAAAGCCGAAAATGACGAAGACAAGAAAAACTTTAAAAAAGAATTTGTTGCGAGCGTAAAAAAACGAATTGATGAAATAGCAACCAAATACATTAACCCTGCCGAAAAAACTTTTGATTTTGCCATCATGTATATCCCTGCGGAAAATGTATACTATGAGACAATCATTAACGATTCATTCACAAATAAAGACTTTGAAATCCTGCATTACGCTCAGGAGAAACGCGTAATACCTGTTTCACCTAATTGTTTTTATGCCTACCTGATGGCGATTTTATACGGATTAAAAGGTTTAAGCATTGAACAGGAAGCAAAAACAATCCTTGGAGAAATATCGCAGGTTCAGGATAAGTTTGGCAAGTTTTTTACCGAGTACAGCCTTGTAGGCAAACACCTGACAAGCGCTATCAACAAATACACCGACACCTCAAAAACCGCAGAAAAATTAAATGATCAGGTAGGCAAATTAACAGGACAAAAGACAGAATTGATAGAGGGATAATTATGGAAATCTATTCATTTACATACACTAATTTTGTAGATAATGGAGCACCAAAGACAACGCATTCATCGCTGAAGTACCTGAACTTGCAGGCTGTATGGCAGACGGTCAAACTCATGTGGAAGCTGTAAAAAATGCAGAAATCGCCATTGAAGAATGGATCGAAACGGCGCAATCAATTGGACGAGCTATTCCTGAAGCTAGAGGAAAGTTAGTTTATGCGTAATCCATCAATCACTCCCCACCGCTAACTTCATCAATCCAATCCAAATATTTACTAAAGCCGCCAATAACAGGCATCATTATAATCTCAGGCACTTCGTAGGGATGATTTGCAATAATTATTTCTTCAATCGCGGCGTAGTGCTCTTGTCTGCATTTTATAAAAAGGATAATCTCGTTGTCATTGCATATCTCGCCTTTCCATGAATAAAAACTGTTAATCGGAAAAAGCTGGATGCAGGCAGCTAATTTCTTTTCCAAAAGTAAACCTGCTATCTTCTTTGCGATGTCTTCATTCGGACACGCGGTAACTGTCATTGCGTATTTATTTTTTATGTCTTCCATAAATTTTAATTTGCAAGTAATCCCGCAATCGCAGGAAACGAAATAAAGTTGCCAATCATACCGCCAAAACTGGAAAGAAAAAATACGAGCAACGCTTTTGTTATCCTGTTACGGTAAATGCCTTTTAGGCTTGTCGCGTCTTCTGTAAGGTCTTGAACATCAGAAACGCGCGGCTTTCTAAAATAAATTTGAACAATACCGGAAAATAATCCAACACCGATAAACGGGTTTAAAGTCGCTAACGGAGCGCCCAGAAATGAAACAAGAATCGCAAGCGGGTGTGCAAGAGCGGCAAGAGAGCCGACCGCTGCGAGAGAACCGTTCCACAATACCCATCTGAGAATCATTTCAAAACCGACATCCGCTCCTTTACCGACAAATCCAACCGCAATTAAAGCTACAATCGCAATGGGTATAATCAAGCCTGCTGCTTTGGAAAGAAAACCCGGTTTTGGAATTTGATCCAGCTCAGTCACATCCGCAGTCACTTCGCCAGCGGCGAGTTTTTCCAAATAGGAAACCATTCCCTTCATGTGGCCGGCTCCGACGACAGCGGTTATTTTTTTCGGCGAGCTGTCTTCGGGAGGTGTGGATGTCCAAATCTTCGAAGCAAGATAGCGGTCACGTTCGTCTATTAAAACCGTTTTTACAGCAGGCAGATATTCCGCAAGCTCTCCCATCATGCCGTCAAGTTCATTTTTATCTTTTAAATTTTCTATTTCCTGTTCATTTAATTTTTCTTTAGAAAAAGCGGACGCTAAAAGAGACGCAAGTAATTTGCACTTGCTCCAAAAACCGCATTTTGCCCATGCGCGCCTTAGTGTTGTTTGCACCTCACGATCGCAAAGACTGTTGGGGATTCCTGCTTCTTTTGCGGTTTCAACAGCCATTTTCATTTCTTCGCCGGGTTTAACGCCCAACTCATTTCCAAGACGGCGCTGAAAGCTTGCTAAAACCAAATTTGCGATTAATAAGAATCCTTTTCCTTCTTTAAAAACTTTCGCTAAATCCAATTTTTCCCAATTATCGGTTTGTGTGATCGAATTGTAGCGCCCCTGATCCAGTTCTACGCAGACCATATCAGGTTTATCTTCGCAGATAATGCTGCGCACTTCTTCAATGCTTTCGCGAGATACGTGCGCTGTTCCGATCAATTTAAATTCTCTTCCGTTCAGAGTAATTGTTGTTGTGTTGCTGTTCATTTCCCTGCCCTTACGCCAAGATTACGTTCCAAAAGTATCATTTCATTCAACTGCCATTCTATAGTGCCGGGCGCGTTTAGATCCTGAGCCATCAAATAATATCTGTCCGCAAGATTTTTATTTCCTCTTATATCATAAAATGTAGCAAGATAAAAAAGCATTTGAGATTTTTTATATACATTTTTTTCGCTTTCTACGCTAATAGTTACGCCTGAATCGCCGGAAAGATCGTGGTAAAGACGCAGCATGGAATACTCTATAGAATCTCTGGGAGCGGTGCGAAGCACTTGCGCAAGAAATTGTTTTGGATCTGTCTGTCTCCCCGCGCGCATCCAATTTGCGGCGGCAAGCAGCGCATATGTAAATTCTTTCGGCGCTTGTTTATACGCCTCCAAAAACGCGTCTCTCGCTAAAGCCCATTGTTTATTTCTCATTCTAAGAGCGCCTAACGCTTCGAACGCAAAATAATAATCGGGTTTTAACTTCGCAAGAGTGGTATAATCTTTTTCCGCGCCGGCGTAATCGCCGGCTTCATCTTTTAACGCCGCGCTGTAAACATACGCCATGAAAATATTAGGCTCCGACTTAATGGCGCGGTTAAAATCAGAGAGAGCGTCTTCTTTTCGATTAACTTCCATGTACAGTTCGCCGCGATCTACAAGCATCCAGTAATTGTCAGGTTCAAGGTTTATAGCCGCGGTTAAATCTTTAAGCGCGTCATTGTTGTAACCGGCTCCCTTGTAAAGTCTTGCCCTTTCATGAAGCGGCCTTGCCCAATCGGGATATAAAGAAACGGCGCGGTTTAAAAGCCTTTCGGCGTTTCTTGCCTCTCTTGTATAACGGTACACGGTCGCACGGCTTACAAGCGCTTCGCCGTTTTCGCTGTCGGCAGCAAGCGCTCTGTCAAAATAAGTCGCCGCAGAACGCAGATTTTGATTTCTAAGATTGATGTTACCCAAATCAATTAACGCTCTCACATGGTTTGCGTCTATCTTGATAATTCTGTCTAAAAAACCCCGTCTCTCTTTGTCCTTGCCCTCAATCGCGGCAGCATCCGCTAGCGTCATCAGAGCGTCTGTATTATTACTGTCAGAAGCGATAATGGCGTTCGCGATACGCTTTGCGTCAGCAGTCTTGCCTGCCGAGTTGTAAATGGAAGCCTGCATTATCCTGATTTCGATTTTTTCCGCTTCTTCTTTGGGCAGTTTATTAAATAATTCCAGAGCGGACGTATAATCCCTGCGCGCAAGATGAGCCGCAACTTCGGTCAAAATAGTCTGAGAGCCATCCTGAGCAAAAATCGCAGAGGAGGAGGAAAAAATCAACAACAGCGTTAAAACGCTTCCAATGAGTTTAATTTTCATGCTAATATATAGTATACAATAATCAATAAAGCGGCAAGTTACATCATAATGGATAAAAAAACAGCCGACGATTAAGGGGTTGATATTAAACCATGAAAAAACCTTTAGCTTCACGAATAATAGGACTAGCCGCTCTGTATTTTGCGGTGTTTTGCTTCGTTGTAATTCTTCAGTTCTCCAATATGGGCAATTTTTCTGTTTCACCGGGTTCGATGAATATAAAAGGCCGCTATCTATCCGAAGAATCGAAGCAAATTACAGGCGGCGTAAAGATTTTTTATGGCGGACTTGAGTTTAGCCTTAAAGAAGAACGCGGAAAAGGATTGACGCTGACGGGAGCCAACAATGTCAATATACCGGTTAATCCCGAGTTAATGTTAATTACCGATAACAGCGCGCGCTTCGTCCTTCCCGGCGGAACCGAACTTACATTCAATTCCATCGAGTCTGCAAGGGGGCAGGAACTTCAAATTGCCGCGGAATTTGCCTCAGATATTTCGGATATTATCATACCGATTCTCCCGCGCCGTTCATCGCTTGTAAGGGATTCAGGCCAGCTTGGCATTTTATACTCAGGTTCAAGATATGTATTCAGCAGTTTAGGGAAAGAACTTGAAAGCGGACAGCTTACACTTTCCAGAGATAATACATTTATCGCATATCGATCCAGAGGCAAGCAAAGAGCGTTTGATCCTGCGGATTATGTAATTTCCTCTGTCTCGAATTATGCGAATATCCTTAAAACATGGCAGGATTCAAATTATGTTCAATGGAATCAAAACGCGTATAACTTATCATCCGAGGATGACATTATCGCTTACGGTTCCCAGTCTCTCGCGCGGGGAAACTACCTTACGGCATCAACGGCAATTTTAGACAACTTTATAAACCATCCCGCGGAGACATACAGATCGTCTGTATTTTCCGGCGGTATGATAAACGCGCACGCCGTTTTTGCCGCCGCAGAGAATGAAAAAACAAATCTAATAAACAGGCTGATAAGAGAAAGGTCTTTGAATATTTTTAAAGAAGAACATATCCTCGATTTCCTCTTAACAAGAAGTAGCGTCGTTCAGGCAAACGATATTATCGCAATGGTGCATAACGCGTCTTCTGAAATGCTTACCGCCGATCACTGCGCCGGTCTTCTGGAATTTTATTTCGATATAAGACGCTGGCGCCCCGAATTAAATAATCCAATCGAACATTTATCGGAACAAATTCTTACGCTTATTTCTGAGAATTTAAACAGAGACGCGGAAAATGACGCTGTCTATGCGTCAAACCCCGAAAGCAGTAATTCCGAATACAGCATGAGGCTTGGAAAAGCGCTTGTTTACTGGGCGGATGCGACGCATAACGAAGACTGGTTTGGAATCGGAAGATCGCTGATCTTATCGGCTATTTCAAGCGGAAACGCCGGAAGGCTTCATAACATTCTTAAACCTGTTGATTATTATCCAAGAGCGGCATGGCTTACAGATTCGGGGCATTGGGCATGGACAATATCGCAGTCACTAAGGGCGTATTTCAGCGCGGACGGAAATTTTAATATTTCTGTTGTATTCTTTCCAAACATGGCGCATCACATGATTATCCGCGGAATCCGCCCGTTTCTTAGAATTCAAATTCACGGAATGGACTGGAGATCGGACAGCCAGTTTGAACGTTATGACTCATCCGGCTGGGTGTATTATCCTGAAGAACAAATACTTGTTATAAAACTAAGGCATCGTACAACAACAGAAAATATCAGAATAATTTACAGAGCGGAACCGACTCCTGCTCCCGCTCCCGCAGCGGCCGGTGAAGCAGCGCCTGAACCAGGAGAGGATATTGAATAGAAGGGAGTTAATCCTTGTAATAGCAGGAGCGGCGGCGCTTCTATTGATAACTTTGTTATGCGTCGTTTTATTTACATGTAACAACGGTAAAGAAACAATCGAAGAAACGCTGCCTGTCGTTGTCGAAGATCAAACAGAACTTGAAGAAGAATTTATAGAAGACGAAGCGGAAGAAGCGGGCCTTCTTATATCGTATCAGGTACAGCGTCCGTTATCATCGCTAAGCGATTTAAGCAGACTGCGCGGCATGGGAGTTTTGGTCTCGGAAATCGATCCTGTCAATTATGAAAATCCCGATCCTGATATTTTAAGACAGATGGGCGCTTCGCCGTTTTTAATCTCATACTTTGCGGGAGAGCAATATTACCGCCAGGGAAATATCGACAGAGCGATTCAGGAATACAATACGTCAATTTACCGCAACAGTGAATTCCTGGAAAGTTATATTTCGCGCGCGAACGCATGGATGAAAAAACGCGATTTTACACGCGCAATTGATGACTACACGCGCGCAATCAGACTTAACAACAGCAAGGCGGAACTTTACAATTACAGAGGTTTCGCAAGATCGGAGCGCGGAGAGACAACTCTTGCAATCGAAGATTATTCACACGCAATTTCGATTAACAAAAATTATGTTGACGCTCTTGTAAACCGTTCGCACGCGTATTATCAGACAAAAGATTACATTAAAACAATCGAAGACTGTAACAGCGTTATAACCCTTGAACCGTCCAACGCAGTTATTTGGAACAGACGCGGAAGCGCATGGTACGCGTTGGAAGACGACGACAAGGCGATAAGAGATTTTTCAGAAGCAATACGGTTAAAGAGCGATTACGCGCTTGCGTGGCACAACCGCGGAAACGCATGGTACAGTAAATTGGAGTTTGACAGGGCTCTCGCAGATTTAAACAGAAGCCTTTCGATTAACCCATCCTATTCCGCGGCATACGCCAGCAGGGGAAATATTTTCCAATTAATGGGAAACAAAGAAAGCGCTGCGGCGGATTTTGAAACAGCGGCGGCTCTAAGAAATCAAAACCGCTGATTATTGAATTACCTTGTCCAAACCTTCTTTAAAAAGACCGTCAAGCTCATTGCGTATCTGAATCTTAACAACATTTGGAAGCGAATGTAAATTTAAAAAATACTGCAAAACATTAATTCCTTCCGGCGCAAGCGGCGGGCCTGAGAAACGGCAAAGCCTCGCGATTGACGATGTAGCCGCTAACACAAGCTGCGGATCAATGTTGGGATTATTCGGTGTAAGCAAATAGTGATACGAATAAAACGACCTTCCCGTCGGGTCTACGCCGATAATGCCAATCGCGTCAGCGCAAGCCCTTCTAACAGCGGGTTCAGGGTCTCTGTCAAAAATATTCCAAAGGAACGGAATTGTTTCTCTTGATCCCACATGCGCTAAGAGACTGATTAATCTGATACGCTGCGCCGGTTTAACCGAAGGACGTACAGGCGAAACCTGCGGACTGCCGATGAAAAAACCGATCATTTCCATCATATACGCGACATAGACAGGTTCATTCTTTCCAATCTGTCCGCTTTTTATAGCAGACGAGATTTGTTCGTAAACCATGTCCTGCTCTGTATCATTGTAACGGTTATTTTGCCCGACCCACGGAGAAGGAGGCGGCTTGCCCATTCCGTAATTACCTTCGGGTTCAGGACCGTAAAATCTGTGCGTTATAGCCGTACGCGGTTTTGCGTCTATTTTGTAAACTCTCAGTATATTGTCTTTGCCGCAAGCGTAAAGCAGGCCTTCATCACTGAGAGCCGGCACCCCGGAACATTCAACGCTTAACCTGTGAACAAATCTTCGTCTTCCTTCTGCGGTAAAAGCGCTTACGCCCCGTAATGTGATTGTGTAAACGCCGCGCTCATCAAACATCATCTCCGCTTGTTCCATTGAGATGTTACCCGATCCTTTTTCCGCAGCAGCTTCATGGCTGTCTCTTGTCCAAAGAGTGTTTCCGCCTGAATCCATGCAAAGCGTTCTTCCGTCTCTGAGCGTTACGACAAATTTATCTTCGAGGCTGGCAGTCGCGACAGGCGAAGCCGGAAGCGTTCTGAAGCCTGATTTAAAAAGCCTGTTTCCTTCTCTCGCCGTTTCGTTAAATGAAATTTTTTCCATTTCGCCGTTCTGGTACTGCAGTATATAACTTTGCAATGTTCCTTCGTTTAAAGCAGCGATAAGAACGGGAAGCCGCGTTAATTTAAGCCGGTCAACAATACCGAATTGATTGATTTTAACAAAATCATTATTCTGCAAAACTGCCGCCGCGCTTCCCGTTTTATCAAGAATGGGAGAAAAGGCGATCTGGCTTCCTAAATCAATTGTCCACAATGCGTGTCCCGAAGCGGTTCTGCATGTCATTATCGAATTAACAGGTATAAAAACCCTGCCGTCCCACCCTACAACAGGCGAATGTGTTATAGGTCTTTCAAGCCTCAAGCGCCATAATTCCCTGCCCACACGGTTTATCGCCATTATTACGCCTTCCGTATTGCAGACATAAGTTGCGGCTTCGTATGAACGGGCGATATACGGAACAGCGGTTCCCCTCGCGTCAAAATTCCAAAGGGGGGTACTGCTCATAAAAAACGATCTTACGCTTCCGTTCTCGCCGACAAGCACAACAGAACTTGCCTGCAGGTGCGGTTTTGCTTTAATCGTATCGCCGACTCGGGCTTCCCATAACGGAGACGCGCTAATTACAGCTTTTGAAATATCCACCCTCTGCTGTTGGGCGTTAATAATCGTCAAAGAAAAGAAAAATAATATCGTTATCTGAAAACAAAATATTCTGTAAAATTTCATGTCTTTACATCCATCCTTAACGAATTTTCACAAACTGTGAAAAGCCAATAACGGCGGCGGGATAAACAGAAGGCCCGTCGTGATTTCTTCCGCACAACAGCGAACCGTTAACAACTTCGAACGAAGTTTTATCGCTGTTAAAAATAATGGCGAGAGAACCTGTGTTAACATTTGTTTGTTCAGGCAGTGTTTCTTCAAGAGCCAAACTGACACTGAAAACCGCGTCTATGCGAACTTGTTTCGCGTTCACGGTGATTTGCCTGTTCGCGTAACCGATATAAGTATAACTTCCCGCTCCGTATCCTTCATAACGCAGAGCGTTATTCCGCTTATGTTCCCAAGTATCATACCTTTCAACTGCCGCCCGCCTTCCTGTTCCAAATTCGATTATGCAAACGACAGGACCGTCCGGCATATTGACTATAGAACGCCATGTGCCAAGAAGATAATTCGGCAGGGGAACTTTATCAACAGCGCTGGAGCAGAAACTTGTAATCGAAATATCATTTAAAGTTCTTCCCCTCTCCTGATATTCATTTAACTGCTGTCCTGACGACGCGTTTACAGTTACAGCCGATGCGATAAAATTGCCACTCTGTATGGAAAGAGCGCCGCGAATGGTATACTCTCCCTTGTCAGCTCCCTGCGAAGCGTTAAGAGTGCCCCATGAGTTTAATTCGGTTATTATTTTATTAGTTATATTGTTAATATCAGCCGGAGTAACACCTGTACCGGACGCTTCAAAGAACACCCCAATGGAAGGCGCCCGCTGAGCGTAGACAGCGCTTATGGAAAATATTAAAAGAAAAAGCGTTAGAACAACGCTTTTTTTATAAAATTGCGTACACATATAGAAATTATATCAAAAATTTGAAAAAAAATCAATTTTTTTCTAATATTTTAATCTATACCAGCTCTCTGCACTCCAAATAAAAGCGTTTTTCCGCTGAATGACCCATTGAAAAACTCTTTCGCGGCAGAGGGCCAAGACGGGCGACGGTTTCAAAAAGCCCCGACTTTTGCACGGGCGGAAGTAATATCCCGGTTGTCCGCCTGTCCGTGTTTTCAGCCAGCCTGAAAACCTCTTCATCGTCATGAATATAATCTATTAACTGCGGATTCTCTCCGGCGAATATATCCAACAGCGGCTGTAAGGAAGCGGTCGCGATTCCGCCCTCTGATGTCTCGATTAGCGCATAACGACCGCAGGAAATAATGCCAAAACAATTTGGAGCGGACGGATTTTTACAAAGACGCGCAAGCTCTTCGCTGCTTTCAATATTACGGCAGGAAAAACCCGGCATTTTGGAAAGCAGCGCGACAGCATCATCAAAACCAATATCAAAAACAACACGGTGAATCGGTTCAAACTGAATTGTAGGATCGTAAATATTTTCGATTTCCACAAGCGCGTATCTGCAGGGGTGCGTCATTTCCGCGCCTTTGCTTTTCAATTCCTCCCAAATGCCTCTTGCCGCAGCAAGAGAATGATTTCCGTCGCCTACAGCGCAGAGGAAAGGTTTTCCGTCGCTGCCCGGGTAACGGTTTATGGAACGGTTAAGCAATTCGCCAAGTTTTTCTTTAACAAAAGCGATGTCGCTTTCTTCATTAACCAGCCATCCTGTAACATGACCTGAATCCATCATTAAAGGTATATCGTAAACAGGAGCTGTATTTTTTATTTTTTCTCCAAGCTCGGACAAAAGACTGTCCGTATCGTCATCAATAAGCGCAAGAACATGCGGAAGTTCAAGCGGCGCGCCTCTTCGAATATCCATTCTTGGAGGCAGGCGCTCCGGTACAGTACCTTCCGTACAGCGGATTAAATGCCGCGCCTCGGGATGCCAGTCGTATTGTTCAAGATCGATAACAGCGATAAGCCCGCGTCTTTTTTTCTGATACGGCGTATCTCTTTCAATATAAATAAATCCTTTCTTCGGTTCGGCGAAAACACCGCTTTGTAAATATTTTTTCATTTCTGAATGAATATCTGTTATTCTTTTCGCAGCGTTACTGTCAGCTAAAAAAACTTCCGGGAAAATTAAATTCAAAGTTGACGGCCTGCCGGCGGCGTTCTCCTTCACCTTTTCCCAATAATCCCTGTCCTGCGTAAATTGATCACAGGCAATCACAGGCCACTTTGATAAATTGCCGCTTTTCGGCAGCAGTATTGAAGGTACCTCAACTCCTAAATTACTCATAATATAACATTGTAGCGGAATTATAAAATAAAGACTATAATCATAAAATGCAGCTTCAGAGACCGGCTTTTCTTCAGGAACAGCGCCTCAAGATGAATCCGCAGATGCTTCAGTCCATCAAATTAATGGAACTGCCGATTGCGGAATTACGCGAAAGAATTGAACAGGAACTTGAACGCAATCCCGCTCTGGAATTAATCGAAGATAAAAGCACTGTTCCGCTCGACGAGCAGGAAACCAAAAACAGCGAAAAATATGAATATTTTGAAACCACTTCAGATCCGGGACGCAGAAGCAGCTCTCGGGCATCGGAAGAACACAGACGTTTTATCGAAGGCGCTCTTACACGCCCGGAAACTTTACAGGAAAATCTTTTGCGCCAGCTTCAACTGGAACCAGTTTGTATGGAATTAAGATCTCTTGCAGAAACTTTAATTCAAAATCTTGACGACAACGGTTTTCATAAAGAAAATCCGAACACACTGTATACAGAACCTCAGCCTCGTCTCGCAGAAGCGAAAAGACTGGTTCAAAGTCTTGAGCCGACCGGGTGCTGCGTAAAAGATTACCGCGAATCACTTGCCGTTCAAATCGCGCTTTTTTCCGATAATCCCATCGCGCGGGCGCAGAAACGCAGAGAGATAAAAGACAGGGAAGAAGTCCCGGTAATAGAAATAATATTAGACAATCTGGAGCTTGTCGAACGCGAGAAATTTACTGTTCTTGCAAGAAAATTAAATATCAATGAAGATGATACAGTCGCCATCTGTGAATTTATAAAAACGCTTTCACCGTTTCCGGGGAGAGCGTTCGCGTCAATGTCACAGGTGCGTTACGTTGTACCTGACATTAAAGTAATAAGAGACAACGATCAGTTTACCATCAACCTGAACGATGAAGCTTTTCCGGTGCTTGGATTAAATTCAAACTTTGAAAAATTCGGCGATTCAAAGGACAGGGCGGCAAGAGATTTCGCGCGCGAGAATATCAGGGAAGCAAAACTTTTTATCAGTCATTTAAACCAGCGGAGCCAGACGCTGATCCGGGTTGCCAGCGCAATTCTTGAATTCCAGCGCGCTTTTTTTATAAACGGTCCAAAATCACTTGCACCGCTCACTCTGGGAGACATCGCAAAAGAACTTGATATCCATGAAACGACGGTTTCACGCACCGCAAACGGAAAATATATGCAGACAGAATGGGGTATTTTTGAAATTCGGTATTTTTTTACCAATTCAATAAGCGGCTCAGGGTCTAACAGGTCGCAGTTTTCAAAAGAAAGCGTAAAAGAGACAATAAAAGAAATTATCGCTACAGAAAACCGAATTTTGTCAGATCAGGAGATTTCTGTCCTTTTAAGCGAAAAGGGAATTGCGCTAGCGCGAAGAACTGTGGCAAAATATAGAAAGGAACTTGATATGGGCTCTTCATACAGCCGGAGGCTGTAACAACCGAAGGTTGTAGCAATTAAATTATTTTGGGAGGTTTAAAATGAACTTAGACATTAAAGCGTTGCATTTTTCATTACATGATGACGCCAGGGAGTATCTTAACAAAAAAATAGAAAGGATTCGCAATGCGGAAAATATGATAGTTGATCTTCTTATTACAATAAAAAGAGAAAAAGATTTTAATGTCGAAGCCACGGTGAATTTCCGCTGGGGTGTTTCTATCCATGTAGAAGAAGAAGATTTTGAACTGACCAAAGCAATCGATAAAATGATGGATAAACTCGAAACGAAAATAACCAAAGAAAAAGAAAAGGTGAAGGAAAAACGGTAACTCATCTTGGAAAAACACACCTCCGTCTTTTCAGCGCGTCTAGAAAAATTTTACAGTTGGATGTCTCAGGAAGGTATCGCTCTTGTCATGCTCGAAGATTGCGAAGCGAGGCGGGATTTAAATATCCGCTGGCTTACAGGGCACCCCGGAGACGCGCTGCTTTTTCTTTCGACTGTGGAGCCGAGAGCGATACTAATCGCATGGGATGTAAACCTCGCAAAACTCTACGCCGCGCAGTCCCCTGCCCTGGTCACGTCCTACAATGATTTTGACAGAAAACCGCGCAAGGCGATTAACGCGATTGCTAAGAAACTGGGCATTCCCGCCGGTTCACGAATCGAAATACCCTGCGCAACACCCTACCCTGTTTTTCTTGACTATGTCGGCGAACTTACGGATTTTGACGTTCTTTGCAGGGAGAACGGCGCTGAATCGGAACTGAGAAAATTACGCGCGGTTAAAGACGAAGAAGAGATCGCCATTACGCGAAAAGCCGCGGCTATAACAAACGAGTTAATTGACACTCTGGAAAAAAACGTTGTTTCCGGGAAAATAAAAACCGAGGCGGACGCGGCTTTGCTCATTCAAGCGGAAACACGTAAAGCGGGCTGCGAAGGAACAAGTTTTGAAACGCTTGCGGCAGGACCGGATCGCAGTTTCGCCATTCACGCGTTTCCGGCATGGACATACGCTCCGTTCGGAACGAAGGGACTTTCCATTTTGGATTTTGGAGTAAAACTCGGCGGCTACTGCACCGATGTAACTCTTACCTTTACGCGCGACCTTGACGCAAAGCAGGAGAAACTGGTAAATCTGGTGGAAAAAGCCGCGAAACTCGCGATTTCTATGGCGCATAACGGAACGCGTGCAAGAGACATCGCCTCGGCAGTCGATGAGCTTTTTGCCAAATCAAAAAAGAAAATGCCTCACGGTCTTGGACACGGCATCGGCGTTCAGGAACACGAATACCCCGTAATCAGAAACTCAAGCGACAATGAATGGGTTTTGGAAAGCGGCATGATTTTTACCATTGAACCGGGTTTGTACGACCCCCTTCTCGGCGGCTGCCGGCTTGAAAATGATATTCTCATAACCGGGTCCGATTCACAGCCCGGATATGAAATCCTTACGACAGCCCGTATTATCAAGCTAGGCTAATCCGGTTAAATCCAGTATTCTATTAATATCATGAAAGTATGGATTAAATTTTTAATCGGCGCTGTTTTAGGAATGGTAATCGGTTTTCTTCTACCGGATAATGAAAAAGTTTTTCAGATTCTCTCATGGCTTGAGAAACTGGCAATCGGCATAGGCAGATACTCGGTTATCCCCGTTTTAGTTTTCTCCCTGACGGTCGCGGTATACGAACTTCGCATGGACGAACAATTTTGGTCCATGATATTCAAAAATTTTATATTTATAGTCGCGGCTTCGGCCTTTGTAATATTCTCAGGTATTGTAGCGACAATGATTTTTTCTCCGGGACGCATACCGATAGAGACAGTCGAACAGCTTGAAGTCCTGGGACTCAATGTCGGAGACAACATTCTGGCTATTTTCCCGCACAACATGCTAAGCGTTCTTTCAACCAACGGCGCCTATCTTTTCCCGGTCTGCGTATTCGCGTTCTTCCTCGGCATGGGATTGAACTACGACCGCAACTATTCCAAGCCTGTCATCTCGCTTGTAGATTCGCTTTCGCGTATTTTTTACCACGTCGTTTCCTTCTTTTCCGAAATCCTCGGATTTGTGTTGATCGTTTTAGCGGCTTTCTGGGCTGTCCGTTTTTCTGACATTTTGCAGGCAAAAGTCTACAGGGATTTAATCATCCTTTTAGGCGCATTCAGCGTTGTGTTATGTTTCGGAATTATGCCGCTTTTCCTGTATCTGTTAAAACCAAAAACCAATCCGTGGCGCGTTCTTTACGGTTTCCTCGGTCCTGCGATCACCGCCTTCTTTTCAGGCGATGTGAATTTTGCCATCCCGGTTTTAATGAGTCACTCAAAAGAAAATTTCGGCATACGCAGACGATCAAGCGCTCTTTCCATGACACTGTTCACAACATTCTGCAGATGCGGCAGCGCGATGGTAGCCGCGGCGGCGTTCATCGTCATTATTAAATCATATTCGTACCTGAGAATCGGCACGCTGGATTTATTTACAATCGGTATTTTCGCCTTCGGCATTTCATTTGTCCTTGCCCGCAATCCCGGCGACGGCGCTTTTATCGCGCTCGCCGCTCTCTGCCTCTCCTACGGCGGCGGCGAATACCGCGCGGGCTATCTTATCTTAAAACCAATGGCATTTTATCTTATAGCAATCGGCGCCTTTATAGACGTAATGTTAAACGCCTTCGGCACCTATGTGATAGCGCGAATGAACGGATTTATTGAAGAGAAGAATCTGGTTCATTTCATATAATGAGTGACGCAAGAGCATTATTAATAGAAGGAATTGAAATTCTTTGTGAGAATGATTCTGATATAGAGCTGTTGATTGCGCCTAACAAAGATAAAATTGTCGTGCTGCTCTGCAAGTACACAAACGAGATTGAAACATTTAATCCGGCGTATGGGCTTGTAGGCTCGCGTGATACAGAAGAACTGATTATAAAACATATACTCGATTCTCTTGCGCCGATGGGAATAATATCCCGCCTCCTTTCCTCTCTTTGCGGCCTCCGTACCACTCAGTGTGAAACTTTTTTAATTGCGGATGCCGGTTCCGGCGCCGGGCTGCCTGGAATACCTCTTGCGATCGCCATACCTGATGCTGGTTTTACCCTAATCGAGCGTATGGGGCGCAGAGCCGGTTTTTTGCATAATACCAAAGCGGTTTTATCTCTTGCCAACGTAAATATTGAAGAGAACGAATTGGAAAAAACAGCAGGCGGTCAATTCGACTTGATCACTTTCCGCGCTTTTGCGCCTCTTGAGCCGAAGCTGTTAAAAACCCTATGCAAGGTTTGTAAACCGGACGGAATTATCGCTGCTTACAAGGGCAGGCGCGAAAAGATCGAAGAAGAATTGACATCCTTGCAAAATTTAAACCTTAATTACGAAATAATCCCTTACAAAGTACCGTTTTTGGATGAACAAAGACATTTACTTATTTTTAATAATAAATATAGGGCTTTTCGCGCGCACCGTTTGTTAATCTAATAAAAAACATATATACTTGTTTTCACATTAAAGATGAGGTTAACACCAGCCGATAATATAGCTTGAGGGGACTATGCCGTATAAAAACGTATCATCTACATATAAAGAAACTACCGTAAAAACCGCAGGTCAGGGTCAGTTGATTGTCATGCTTTACGACGAAGCGGTGAGACAAATGACATCCGCCGTTGAACTCATGCAACTTGAAAAAACCAAAAGAGAACCCGGCAGAATTGAGCAGATCAACAAGGCGGTTATGAAAACCGAGGAAATTATCACAGAATTGCTGGTTTCCCTTGATTTTGATCAGGGCGGAGACATCTCCAAGAATCTATTCTCATTGTATACATGGTTTAACAAAGAACTTGTGGAAGCAAGCATAAATCATGATATCAACAGAATGCTAACGGTAAAGGATATGCTTGCAGATTTAAGAAACACATGGAGCGCGGTTGCAAACCAAAAACCGGCGGAAGCGCCCAGAGAGGCTGTGGTAGGCCTTAATATTGCCGGTTAACCGAAAAAGGGAGGGAATATGGCAATTTTAACTGAAGAAATTACAACAACAGAAATTAACTCAGCGGAGCTGGCTCAAAGAGTCGCAATTTTAAAACGTTTTAAAATACTGCTTTCTCAGCAAAGGGAAAGATTTCGCTCATACCTCGATTTACTCGATAAACAGCAGAATGTAATCGAATCAGGCAGCGCCGAAGATCTTTTAACCTATGTCGAAATAGAAGAAAAAATCGTCGCGGACATTTTCTCGATCCAAAAGGTTATAGATCCTCTGGAAGAAATGTACAACGCTGTCGTTTCCAATCAAAATCCAGGTAAAGTACAAGTCTCTGAAAACGGCGAAGAAGTGCCGAGCCTGAAAGCGTCGCTTGAAAAACTTAAAAATGAAGCTGTCGTCCGCTCTACAAAAAATAAAGAACTTCTCTCCAAGCGAATGTTGGAATTGCGCCAGGAAATCACAACCTTGCGCAACAATCCCTACGCCGGAGCCGGAAGAACCGCCTACAGTAACTCCAACAAAGCCTCACTCGTAGACCTGCAAGGCTAAAGAAAGCCAATTAGTGGGCGATACTGGGATTGACCGTGACTTCTTCGATTTTAACTTTTAAATGAAGATAAATAATGGGCGATACTGGATTCGAACCGGTGGCTTCTACCGTGTGAAGGTAGCACTCTAACCACTGAGTTAATCGCCCATCATTTATCCTTAGCACTCTCCCGCTGAGTTAATCGTCCACAAATTACTTTTGTCAAAAATCGTGGCTTCTACCGGGTGTCATTGCCGGGCGGCTGAATAGCCGCCCGTATAATCCTTCCTTATAATGCGCGACCTGAAGGGTCGTTTGGTAGTACTCTAACCACTGAGTTAATCGCCCAAACTGTTATTCTGTTTTTGCTGTGTCGTCGGCGGCAGTGTCTGTCGGAGAAAAATTGATGTTCTTTACAAACTCGCAGGCTTCCTTGGCGCCGACTTCCCTGTTCATGCCGCTGTCTTCCCATTCCACTGAAAGCGGACCTTTGTAGTTGATCGCGTTTAGCTCGCGGATGAAGTTTTCAAAGTCAACATCGCCGTGTCCCGGCGAGCGGAAATTCCAGCCGCGTCTGACATCGCCGAAATTCAAGAAAGAGCCGAGTATACTGGATTTGCCGTCCAATGTTACCGCTGTGTCTTTCATGTGAACATGCAGTAACTGTCTGTGGAAATCACGAATAAAAAGCGCAGGACTTACACCCTGCCATACAAGATGAGACGGATCAAGGTTGAATCCGAGAGTTTTACGATTCTTAAATTCCTTAAGAAGCCGTTCCGCGGTGTAGTAGTCGAAGGCGATTTGCGCGGGATGAACTTCCAGCGCGTATTTAATTCCGTTCTTGTCAAAGTCGTCAAAAATAGGAGTCCAGGCTTTGATGATCTGCGCATACGCGTCTGTTATCATCTGCTCGGTTACCTGCGGAATGGAATACCAATACGCCCAAATCGGGTTTCCCATAAAACCTGTTACGATTTTTACGCCGAGGTTCTTCGCAGCGACAGCGGCGTATTTCATTTCCTGAGCCGCCCATTTGCGAATCTCATCAGGTTTTGTACCCGCTCCCTGCGGGATAAGAGCGGCGATACGAGGATCGGGATTGTCGCCGACACACTGACCGATAAGATGGGTTCCGATTGCAAATACTTTTAATCCGAAATTTTTTAATATATTTTTTCGTTCTTCAACATACTTGGCGTCAGTCGCGGCTTTCTTTAAATCTAAGTGATCGCCCAAACAGGCAATTTCTATCCCTTCATAACCGAAGGATTTTGCTTTTTCGCAGAATTTCTCAAAGGGCATGTCCGCCCACTGTCCAGAAAATAATGTTATTGGTCTTGACATATATACCTCCAAGGGGATCGTTTGGCTATGATAGAATAATAATAAACAAAATGCAAGTATATAAACAAGGGAATATATGAATAATATCGGGATTTTCCGCCTGCCGCCGGCATTTGCCGCAGCCGCTCTTCTGGCTGTTTCGGGCTTATTTTCCGGCTGTTATACATTGACACAGGGCGTAACCATGCTCGGATACCTGAATCAGGCAATACCGCTGGAGCAGGTTGAAGATAAGGAATTTGTCCGCCTTGTAGCGGATATCCGCGAATTTGCGATGAAAGAATTAAGTCTCGCAGAGAGCCGCAATTATACAAAATACGTAAATATTGACAGGGACTACCTTGCGGCGGTTGTATCCGCATCGTCGAAAGATTCATTTACCCGTCAAGAATGGAATTACCCTATCGTGGGTAAAATGCCGTACAAAGGTTTTTTTAATATTGACGGCGCCCGCAAAGAAAGAATAAAACTTGAAAAAAAAGATCTTGATGTCTGGATACGCCCTGTTGACGCTTTCAGCACCCTCGGATGGTTCAGAGATCCTCTTTATTCGTACATGAGTAAATATTCCCCGTCAAGGCTTGCAGACCTTATTATTCACGAACTGGTTCATGCTACGGTGTTTATTAAAGGACAGGTTCAATTTAACGAAGAATTAGCGGAATTTATCGGGAGCGAAGGAGCGAAACTTTTTATGGAAACACACTACGGCGCTGACTCGGAAGAACACGCTAAAACGCTTGGTTCTGCGGAAGAAAGTAAAAAATATGTCGAGTTCATTCAGGAATTAATATTTGAACTGGACACCCTTTATTCAACCAAAATAGACAGAGAAGAAAAATTAGCCGAAAAAGAAAGGATAATAAACACGGCAAAAGAAAGGTTTAAAGCCGGGTATGACAGTAATTTTACAAACGATAATTACAGGGGATTTTCTGAAATGCCGATCAACAACGCCTTCCTGGAACTTTACAGATTGTACCATGACGAAGATAATTTTTATAAAGATTTATTTGAACGCACAGGAAGCGACTTAACGGCTTTTATCGCCGCCGCGAAAACAATCACAAAAAAAGGCGGAAAACCAAGAGCCCAACTGGAAAAAGCGTTATTAAAATAACCTACTCTTTATTTACTGCTTTACCGTAATACAATTCCTGATAAACCCTTGCCGCGCCTAAAACCCTTTTACCGTAATCTCTGGTTTCTAAAATGGGAACCGTCTCTATAAATAAATCAACAGGCAGTCTGCTTGCTGTACGCAGTCTTCGTATCCGGTTCTGACCGCCGTTGTAAGCCATAAGCGCGAGTACCGTTTCCTGATTAAAGTAAGCCATCAGATTTGAAAAATAAAATGTGCCTATGTGAACGTTTAATTCCGGGTTTGTTGAATCGACGCTGCCGTCCGTATCTGCATAATCAGGACCGCCCGCGCGTCTTAATCTGTCCGCTGTATCTTTTGCGGTGCTTGGCATTAACTGCATTAATCCGACAGCGCCGGCATGAGAAACAACGGCGCTTCTGAACGCGCTTTCCGAGCGGGTAAGACCGTAAAGAAGCGACGGTTCAAAATTGTATTGATCCGCATACAACTCTATCAATTCTTTGAAAGGACGCGGAAACATTAATTCCCAGTTGCGCCTGTCCCTGTTATATCCGTCCATATAAATGTACAGAGTAGAAAGGCGCATTGACTGCGGATACATTCCCTCTCTGTCATACACTTGCGCAAGAACGCGGATTTCGCCGGGAGTTAAATCCTTCTCCACAGCTCTTAAATAAGAGACGGAATAATCAGCCGCGCCGTTATTAAAAAAATCAAGAAGGAACTGTAAACACTGAGAATATTCGGAAGCCGGAATATCATCTGCGGATTCTTCCGCCAATTCAAAAAACGGCAGTTCAAGAGCGTCAGCGCTCAGAGCGCGGTAATAAAACGCAGGTATAGAAAAAATAATGCCGGTATCATACGCGATACGGTAATATGCGGAAGAATCCGCGGCTTGTGTATTTGCGATCTGCGCGGCAAGACGGGAATCTGACGCGCTGAGATAATCATATTCGATTAAACGCGCAATAACCCAGGCGTAACTTGTTACAAAGTTTCCGGTATTAATGTTCTGTATCAAGGCAAAAGTTTTAACAACATTGCTCCATTCCCTTCCCGAAATAAGTTTAAATAAAAATCTTTCCATGATGTCGTTGTAATAACTGCCTCTGTGCCATTTTGAAACATATTTCTCCAGCAGCACAATATAACCCGCGGAAGGCCCTGTAATTATCGAATCTAACATATACCAGATACATGCGTCCTGCTGATTTAAATCAGGCGCGTCAACTAACGCTTGTTCAAAAAGCGAAACGGCTTTAGCGCCCTGTCCTCCGATTCTGCGCGAAATACGCGCGGAGTAAAAATTCAGCCTGTAACGCAAATCCATCAATATGTCAGGCGCGTTAGACATATTTTCAGGCAGATTACCAGCCCACTGCTGAAAAAGAACAAGCCCTTCGTCTTTTGTTTGCGTGTACACAAACGTCCTTCCCAACGCGTTTATCAAACCCGGATGTTCCATAAATAATTCTGGCATTTGCTGCGGCCATAAACCGTCCTCTTGAAAAAACCGAAAAAGCGGTAGCGCTTCATTGTACTGAAGCCGCGAGACAGCGTTGTACCCGGCCATTACCGCTACTTCGTCATATGAAAAAGAAATATTGCGTTTTGAACATTCGTCCAATAAATACTGTCTGGCTTCGATAAAAGACGCGGTATTTAAATCATGATTAAAAAGGAATGAAAGAGCCCGTTCCTTCGTTAAATTTTGTCCCGCGCCTGAAGTCATGTCAAAAACATCAGCCCAAAAACCGCGTGCTTCCTTTTTAATAAGTTCTTCTGTTTTTCGCGAAATATTTTTTCCTTGCATATGTAAAACCGCAAGTTCTTCCGACGCGTACCGCCTTACATACTCGTTCGGGTTTGAAAGCGCTTTTTCAAACAGAGCGGCTTTTTCGTCAGTTGAATCATTCATAAGAGCAAGATAAAAATCGTTTTTGGACGCCTGAGAAACGCAAGAGAAAATAAAAAATGAAAAGAATATAAAAACGCACAGCCTCGCAAAGGAGCCGGAAACATTGTAGTTGCGCATCGATCTCCCTTGCGAAATATCGCTTGAATTACTGACTAGTTTCGCGGAGGAATACGAATCGTCCTTCCGGAAATAATCAAGTTTGCGTTACGAATATTATTATGGCGTGCTATTCTCGGGTACTGCCACGGATCACGGTAGAACGCTTCCGCTATATCCCACAATGTATCGCCCCAACGAATCGTGTAATTAACACCTTCTCTTGGAATTGTCGCAGGAACGTTATACGAAGCAACCGGCGGATTTCTGCCGCTTGTTGAACGGCGGGTCTGGCTTTGCACGGGAGCGGGCGGTGCGTAAATGACGGGCGGCGGCGCTATTACCTGTTGAACAGGTTCTGTCTGCCTTACAGGTTCAGTCTGCTTCACAGGCTCAGGCTCAGGGACCGGTTCAGGCTGTCTTAAAGGTTCGGGTTCAGGTTCAGGTTGTCTCAGAGGTTCATACACAGCGGTAGCCGCCGGTTTATTAAACCACGAGCGGACGACATCCATGCCGCCGAAGAAAAACAGCCAACCGGCTATAAGCCCCAATAAGAGCAGTATAATAATTAAAACAATAATCCAAGTTTTGGAAGAACCTTCTTTTCGTACCTTTTCAGCCTGATTGTACAGACCGGAAGGCGGCTCTTCGTTTGCTTCAAGTTCAAAATCAGGAATATCCGCGTCGCGCGTGGTTTCGTCAAGCGATTTTAAGGAAACATTCAAAATATAATGCTCGCCGCCTGAACTTGTATCAAGGTCGATCGCGTCAGCGATAATTTCGCCGTTTTCATTGGAGGAAATAACCATTTCTATGGAAGGATCACCCTTGGGCTTCGGCTGGACATTCTCAACAACAAGGCTGCCGATATACTGAGCGTCCGCCATAACGCTTGCCTGGCTTCGATACAAATCAATTTGAACGCTTGGTTGATTATCATGGACTGTGGTTAAAATCATTCTCTTTTTTATCGAAGAGTTCTCCTCAATTATGGGGTAGAATTCTCCGTTGGCGATTTTAATGCCAATATTTGATGCCATGGGGTTAGCTCCTTTTTCCCGGACTTAAAAACAGCCTTCTTTTAAGTTTATACTCTTGATTTACCTTCTGTCAAGAGATTGACGGCTCTTAAAATTAGTTTTATTAGCCGATATATGCCAAATTTTGATAATATTAACGTATTTAACAGGCAAAACCTGTATCAAAAAACATAAAAATGACCGATAATAGAAATTATGAGTCCAGTAGTTGTCGGTATAATTGGCGTTGTATTTATCGCGGCGGTTATTCTATTAATTTTGAATATTACACGCAATTCCGCGATGATTGGAGGAAGAAGCTCGAAAGATCGTGAAGCTGCCGTAAAAGAAGCAAACAAGCGTTTGGCTCAAAACCCCAATGATCCCGAAGCCCTGCACCTGCTTGCAGGCGTTTATTTTGACGAGCAAAATTGGGATAAGGCGATGAAAACCTATGAAAACGTCGCCGACCAGATCGCCCAGAAGCAGATCCCCGGAATCGATAATTTTGAAGTAAATTTAAGATACGGCATGTCAGCGAGAAAACTAGGTATGGTTGAACAAGCCTACAAGGGTTTTTCAATGGCAAGAACGTTCAGACAGGATAACAAGGAAGTAAACTTCGAACTTGGGTCTCTTGAATTTGACAGGAAAAACTATGAAAAAGCGGTTCAACTGCTTCAACAGGCGCGCATACAGGAACCAGATAATCCTGCCATCCTTCGCTGTCTTGGACATGCGCTTTTCAGATTGAAAAAACCGAAGGAAGCTATGAGTTATATCCGCAAAGCGATTGACCTTGCTCCCGAAGACAAAGAATCCCTTTACACACTCGCCGAGTGCTACCACGAAGCGAACCAGACAGAACAGGCTCTGAAGATTTTTAACCACCTTCGCGCCGACCCGGGTATTGGACCGAACTGCTGTCTCACAGCAGGAACGATTCACCTGGATACAAGACAGTACGAAGCCGCCATTCAGGATTTTGAAATCGGCTTAAAACACATGAATATAAAAGCTGATATTCTTGCCGAATTGCGCTACAAGCTAGCCACGACATTGATCAAGTTAAATGAAATCGGCAAAGCAATTCCATATTTAAAACAGCTTCAATCCGAAAATCCCGGTTATAAAGACGTAACAGTCCTCTTGGGAAAATATATCGAATTAAACGCAAACCGCAACCTTCAGACATTCCTGATGGGCTCTCAGGCTGATTTTATCGCAATATGCCGAAGGATCGTAATGACATATTATCCGCGCTCCAAAGTAAAAATTACAAATATAGCCGTTAACAAAAACGAATGGGCGGATATCCTTACGGAAATCGACACAGTCAAGTGGTCTGATATAATAATGTTCCGTTTTATCAGAACACAAGGTTCGATTGGAGAACTTATTATCAGGGACTTCCATTCGCATCTTAAAGACGCGAAAGCGGGAAAGGGTGTCTGCATTACCGTTGGACAATACACAGAAGAAGCGAAAAGATACACAGAAGCCCGTCTCATCGATTTAATCGAAAAAGAAAGGCTTCAGGCGATACTCAACTCGCTCGACGCGAAAACCGCAGCGGCGGCAAAAAAATAATTCCGTTATTCAACGTCAGCCATTTTTAAAGTAAGCAATAAGGGTAAATGATCGCTGATCCCCATTCCTGTTTTTGTATTGTAAGGAACCGGGATGCCGTTAGCGTTAGTAAACGGCTCAAAATTGATGACGGCGATTTTTTCATATTCCAATCCCGATCCGTTAAAAAATTGTTTGGAAATTAAAAAATGATCGATTGTTTCCCAGCCGTATTGATAATAATATGAGCCGTTTTCAAGATCGCGAAACCACGGCGAATACAGCATAATGGTTTCTTTTTGGAAATGCGCAGGTTCAAAATTCCGGTTCCCGCTTATAACAAAATAATCCTTCTGCGTTCCGTTTGTGATCGTCGCGCAGTACGGATCATCGGGAACCAAAGCGCAAATTTTATCGGCGCCCTGCCTGTAAAATTCATTGTGGTTTTCATTTAAATCGCCTGCGATAATAACCCCTGTATCAGGCTCGCTCTGCGAAAGTTCGCGAATACGCCGTAAAATAATTCTGGCGGAAGATCTACGAACATTTTCAGTCGCCTCATCGCCGCCGATTTTCGATTTCCAGTGACAGACAAAAATAATAAATTCATTGTTATCTGCTTGAACTCTCGCTTCAAGAACAGGACGCGGCGTAGTCTCGCCGTCGATAGTGATGGAATGCGCGAATGCTTCGGTTAGCGGATAACGGCTTAAAATCCCAAGCCCGATCGCCGATCCCGGATTATTCGCAAAATGACTGTACGAATACCCAGCCGGCAGTTCTTCCGCAAGGTCTTCCAAAATCTGAAAAGATTCAATTTCCTGAAGCAGGATAATATCCGGCTTTGGCGAAATTTTTTCTACAGCGTCACAGATAGTATTTACCCTGCCCATGTATTTTTCCGAAGACCACCCTGCCGATTGCAGAAACTCGTCATATTCAAAACCGTCATCCTTGCCGTCGAACAGGTTATGAATATTCCATGTCATCAAGGTAATACCGGGCGTTGAAATATCCCCGGATGATTCCTGTTCCGGCGAACAACCGGATAAAGCCGCCGCGCACGCGAAAACCAGCCCCGCCAAAGCAAACCCTGTCAATGCCGGAAGCAGAAAAAGATAAAGAAATTTTTTCATAACAACCTCCATAAATTTGTTTATATATATATGGCGCGGACTCTGCAAAAAGCTTGCCCGAAAATGAAAAAAATCAGGTGACTGACACCTTTTGTTTGTTTTTATGACATTTTAGAAAATTTTTATGGGTGACTGACACCTTTGGGTAGTTATTATGCGGTTTTGGGTTTTATTAAGAGGTGACTGACACCGAAGCAAATGGTGTCAGTCACCAAATGGCGCTTTTAAAACGCCTTAGAGATTGTTAAAAGACGACTAACACTATTAGCAATTGCACTTGTCTCCGTCTTTGGCACTTGTACTAAAACAACTATCTACAATTCCCAACCTATTACTGCACCAACTGCTAGACGGAAGAGAATGTGAATTATACTCACATTTACCATCACCAGGACAGTTCGGATTAGCACAACTTATCAGTATCATGCCACCCACCAGAATTGCAGCTACAAGAGCTACCATGAAAAATTTGTTCTTCATAAAGAACTCCTTTTTGCGGTTCAGAAAAATCCAATCCCGCCAATTGTATACATACTCCAACGGAGTATAACAAATGACCGTTTATATTGGCTCTGGATTTCCCTATATTTATTGACAAAAATACGGTTTAATGGCACTATTTAAGTGCGAATTACTGTTTAATTTAAACGGTCGTTTTTGTTTTGCGTGTCAATAGTTGTATTTTATTAAGTATTTTTGTTATTAATCTAAAATCCCCTAATATATTGTATTAGGGGATTTTACCTATATATTTCTCTGTAATCGTTTTATAGTGTTTTTGTATGTTATTTGTCGTCTTAATTATATTTGTTTTACTCGTTTATTTGTGTTTAAAATTTTTTAAGTTTTTTTTGTTTTTTGTTTTGTTGGTTGTGTTTTCTGTTTTTTTATATGTTTATGTTTTCTAATATTTTTTACGGTCGTATTTTTTTAATTTGTTATATGCTTAACATTTGTTTAGCGGTTTTTCGAATTTCCGCGCGGTTCTGCATCCGCGCGGATCGCAATTCGATTTTTTAACAATTTTTCCGCGCAGGGAAATTGTCCACGGCCGTTTTACTAGCCTTATGCCTTTACTTGATCTGCATAAGGCTAGATGACACCGTGTAGGTGTCTCTATTCGCCTCCTGAAGGCGTTTTTTTTGCTGTTTTCTTTGACGATATTTCGTCTTTTATGCCTTCTTCGGTTTCGATGTTTTTTTTGAGTCTTTTTATTCGTTCCTCCTCCGATGTTTTTGTTGAATTTATTTCTTCGGCTCTTTGTTTGTAGTGCTGTTTTAGAATGTCGGTGTGTCTTTTGTAGTCGCTGAAGTCCGTGCCTTTGTCGCGTAACGGATTGTACATAAAATCATCTTCGTTTCCTACGCCTTTGCCGTCATAGTTTTCAATTCTTTGTTCAAGAAGTTTTGCTCCGGCGTTGATGAAGTCTCTGATCTTTTGCTCTTTGTTGATGTATCCTAGTACGCGCGTTCTTGATTCGGAATTGTTGACTTCTTTTATTCGGGATATATTCCGAGTTCCGTATGTAACGCTCATAATCTGATACCCCCTCTTTTTGATCCGTAGTTTTTAATGTTTACGGTTTTCTTTTTCGGCGGCTTTCTTACTTTACCCATAGTGGTCTCCTTTTAATGGTGGTCCAATAGACCCGGCTCTGCTATTTCCGGCAGGCAGCGAACTGCGTAGAATGTATGCGAAACGTCGCATAACAATCCCGGTTCGTTTTGTACAAAGAATATTCTTGTAAGGTATAACGGATTAACGTGTATGAAGTCCGCATTTAACTGCGGCGCGTTGTCGAATATCCTTCCCAAATGCCAATAATTCAATGTGTCCCTGAAAGCTCCGCATACTTCGCTGTTTTGCGTTCTTAGTTCGTCATATACTCCTTGAAAGCCGAATATTTCTTCATCAGTGCTGTCATTGGCTATGTATATCTCTCCTTGGAGTATTTCCTGTTCTGACAAGTTTACGAATTCTGGAACAAGGAAATCGTATCGAGTTTTGCGTAACCATTGTCTGTTGATTCCCTGCTGGTAAGAAGGTTTTGGCATAACGCTTTGAAGCCCGATAATATAACCGTGTTCTTTGGCGTGGTATGTTCCTACATGGTTCTCTGTGTAGCTTATACCGTGACCCGACATATTGCCCTGATCGGTTGTGTCGCTCTGGCTTGTTTGAAGAACTTCAGATATAACAAGCGGCGTTTTTGTTCCTCCGATGTATTCAGGTCTCTGGAGTGAAGCGTCTCCCATATGGACACCGAAATGCGCCAATATGAATTCAGGCAGTCTCGCTCCGGCTCTCGCGTTTCGTTCGAGGAATTTTTGAAGCTGTACTATCTGCCTTAGATCGCTGACATCGATACTGGTGCCTGATAATTTTCCTTCAGAGTTGATGACGTTGTTGTTAAGTGCTTGTGCGAGGTATTGGTTGTTACCTGTAACTAATGATATATATCCGGGTTCTGTTGTAGTATTTATAGTTACTGATCCTCCTCCGATTTTATAAGGTGATGTAGTAGACATACCAAGTGCAACAGGAGTTGTAGAATTGGAAGTGATAAGCGCGTTGTCGAATATTGCGTTAAGCACTCCGCTGATGTTGACTGGTATTGCCGGCGCTAGACCTCTCTGCTGGAATGGTAGAGATGATGTGAAGTAGTCTTTTCTCCATGAACGTAGTAGGATATTTTCGTTCCTCCATGTTACAGGGTCTTCAAGTGTTTCGTCTCTGTAGTATTCGTTGTATATGAAGTTGTAAGCGCGTCTTAGAAAGTCTACAGGCGTTAAAGGTGAAGCCCATTGTACGCCGTCCGGAAGGACCGGAAGTCCGAGATAATCCCATAGCGAATATTTATACGGCGCTGGAACGTTTTGCGATATTCTGTCTGTAGGTCTTACGAAGTTTTTACCGCTGGGTACCCATCGAGGCAGAGTTTGGTTGTCCATGCCGTCAAATCCGCCTGTTATGAATAACTGCCATGAGAATCTGTTTGCCGGAGGTGCGTTGTCACCTAACATTAAAGGATCGCCGTAAGGGTTTCCCCCTCCGGGATTTGCGTTCATGTCGTCTAATATTCTGGCAGGCACAAAGAAGTAATGAGTATCTATACTGCACTCGTGCATGACCGGCGCTACTAGAGGCGTGCATCTGCATAGTGTTTCGTTTGATATGTGCCAATAGTCGTTAGGAGCTACCTCCTGAACGAAAATAGGTATCAATTCGCCGAAATTGCAGTCAAATTTTTTTTCCTTGTACCAGTCGAATCTTGTTTTATGCGGATCGAGTCCCGCGACGTTTTGAAATGCTATTCCACCCATTTATGACTCCTTTGCATGGCTAAGTATTTCGTCCCATGCGGTTTGACCGTTAAACACCGCGGTATGCGGATGATTTTCTGAGAAGTCTCTTAAATCTTCTTCGCTGTAAGAATTTAATTTAACCAAAACTGTATTTTTTAGGTCCGCGCTCGGCGATTCTGTTTTGATTTTTGTTATATAGCTGTAGAATGTTCTTAAAGCTTCTTTTTGGTTTTTAACTTCGAAAACTGATGTTCTTTTGTCGATTTCTTCGTCTAATATGAAGTATATTTCCATATTTCGCTCCTTATAATTTTTGTCTGTTATGCGACAATTTTTGGTCTTTACCGTTGAAATTTTCAACGTACTGGTCTTGGTATTCTTGTTTATATTTCTGTTTCTCGCTCCTCCCGTGCAAGTGTCTTACTTTATCTGCCATAGCGTGCGCCATCGGCAGTTCGTTTTGAAGTCCGTATTTGTCTATTATGAATTTAGGTATGTTTACTTTAGTTCCTGACTGCAGCATTATGAATCCGTTTTTTATGTGCTGGTCTATGTCTTTTAATAAAGCCTGTTCTCCAAAATTTTGGCTTGAGTGCTGGAAAGGAGGAAGTTTTTCGCCGTAATATTCCGGCGCTTTTTTGTCCATTATGTATGATGTGACGTAACGTATTGAAGCGTGTGTGACTGATCCAATATGTATATTTCCTAAAGCCCAAGTGTCCTGTATAACTTTGGCGTTTTCTGCGCATGATTTGATTCCAACGCAGATGATATGGTAGTGAGGTCTTGATGTGTTTTCTCCGTATTCGCCGCATTCGTAGTATTTGTAAGTAAACCCTTTCTTTCTCAAACGTTTGTGGAATAATGTAAGATCGCGCGGATTGAGTGTGCTGTGCGCAATGCTGTTCTGTGATCCACGGGAAGTGTATGGTAAGTTTTCGTCCGTATATGTTAATGTTAAAAATGTACTGTCTGCGTGTGTGTCTGCGATTTCGCATAATATCCTCATGGTCCATAAACTGATTTTGTTTATACGGCATGATTTGCATCTCATACAAGGTACCTCCATAAATTTTCCAGTTGTATTTGGTTTTGGTATTTTGAAAGGCGTTAAACATTTCATTACCTATATGGTGCCTCTTCAGCGTTACGCGAGTTACCGCGGTAGGATGCTTCTTTTGCTTGTCTTTCTTTTTTTTTGGCTTCTTCTTTTTCTCTTTTAATTGCGGATTTTACTTTTTGTTCTGGAAGTTGTGTAATTTCTTTAACTATTTTGTTAAATATACTGTTAGATGATGTTATTGGGTTTATTCCTGTTGCGTCTTGAAATATGTTTGAGATGTCTTGAATCATTTTTCCGGTACCGCCGGTTCTTGGATTGTCTTGAAGCATTTTTAATTCTTGTTCTACTTTTCTAGTATTTGCTCTTGTTAAATTTAGTTCTTCGATTAGACTTTGTATTCTTTGATCTGATTCTTCTCTTTGTTTTTGTGCTGTTTCGATTTCGCTTTGTGCGGTTGGTGTTTTACCTAAAAGTCTTAATGTGTCAGCTTCAGTGTTTGCGGCTTGCGCTTCTATTAATTTAGCTTGCGCTCCTCCTAGTCTTAATTGATTTGCCATTGTGCCTATCTCGAAAGGGTTTAGCATTGATCCGTTTTGGTGTCCCTGAAGTCTAGGTGTAGGTATTCTACCGCCTGATGATGTTGTATGGCTTACAGGCATATTTCCTCCGGATATGCCGCCGCCGCCGCCGCCAAGAAATGCGGTGCCGTGAAGTCCGGCTTCCCTCATAGCTTGCATTTGAGTTGCGGGTAACGATCTTTGGTAATCTTCATCGCGGAATTGTTGTTGTCTTGCTATATCTTCGTCCCTCCATCGCTGGTTGCGCTCTAGGTCCTCTGCTCTGTCGGAGCGTTCGGTGTTGTAATTTCTCCATGCCCAGTCGTCTGCTTTTCTCGCTTCTGATTCTTCGAATGTGGAAGGCATGCCGGACATTTTTCTTCTGAAGTTGTCTGCGGTTTCATCTGTAACGTTCCAGAAGTCTTTATGGAATGGATTGTAACGATCAAATTGTGTTCCCCCTCTTTTGTGTGATACTAGTCTTTGAATTAGGAATCCAAGCATAGTTTACTCCTTGTTTTTTTTGTGCGTAGCTTTTCATTGTTGCGTTTAATATATTTATTTGAAGGTTTTCAACATTGTGCTAAACTCTATCCGGGGGGAGTAAACCCCCCGGACCAGAGTTTTGCACATTGTTGTAAACATCTCTCCGATCTCTATATATGGTCGTATAATTATAGCAATTGTATTGCATGCCCCACTTGACATTTTTTACCATTTTTTGTACTCTTAAACTCCCGTTACAATTAAAGAAAAGGTGATAAAAGGTTATCGATATGAAGACAGTATTTGAAAAACCCGCGTCGGTGGAACGAAAATGGTACGTTCTTGATGCCGACGGGAAGATTCTGGGCAGGGTCGCCGCCAAGGTCGCGTCCATCGTCCGGGGTAAAAATAAGGCAAATTTTGTGCCCCATCAAGAAATTGGGGATTTTATTGTTATTATAAACGCGGATAAAATCGCCATATCGGGCAGAAAAGCCCAGCAGAAGATGTATTACAAGCACTCAGGCTATGTCGGGGGCTTAAGCGCCAATAATTTCGAGAAAGTGATTGAAAGGCACCCGACAATGCCGCTGGAGTTGGCAATTAAAGGTATGCTTCCCAAGGGACCGCTCGGCAGGAAAATGGCGAAAAACGTAAAAATTTATGCCGGCGCCGATCATCCGCACAGCAGTCAAAAACCAGAGCCGATAGAGGCGTAAGAGGAATACATGATTAAGAATCTTGGAATAGGTACAGGAAGAAGAAAAACTTCGGTAGCGCGGGTTTATGTCCGTGACGGAAGCGGCAAGATCACCATCAATGACAAAGATATCGCCGTTTATTTCCCGATGGGCGAGCATGTTCAAATGGTTCGCCAGCCTTTAATGGTGACAGCATGCGAAAATAAGTTTGACGTTTTAATCAACGTTTACGGCGGCGGCAGCAACGGTCAGGCGGGAGCCTGCCGTCACGGTCTTGCGAGAGCGCTCTGTCAGGTTGAGCAAGCCAATTACGCGAGCCTTCGCGCAAACGGCTACCTTACACGCGATCCGCGCATGGTTGAACGTAAGAAATACGGCCGTCCCGGCGCCCGCAGACGCTTCCAGTTCTCCAAACGCTAGTATTGGAAAAAAGCGAAAACAATACAACTACCGCTTATATACACGCAGAGAAAATCGCTCTGCGCCTGGTCGCAAGGGCGGAGCAATGTTCCCGCGGGCTCGCGCTCAAGCTGGAAAAGCGTAAATGCGATCCTGCGAGTATCAGCGAAGTAATCTCTAAACTTACAGAATTAAAATTAATTGACGACAGCCGCTTTGCGCGCCTTTGGCTTGAATCGCGGATGCGGCTGACGCGAAGCCCGCGCCGGCTGCTTTCTTCGCTCTGCGCGAAAGGCATCGAACATGAAGACGCAAAAGCCGCCATTTCGAGCGTGTTAGATGAAGAGGCGGAAGCGTCGCTTATTGTACGGTTTGTAAAAAAACACGCGCGAAAAGCAGGCGGAAGAAATAACAGCGAAGACGGCGCCCGATCCGTCAAACACTTGTTAAAAAACGAAGGTTTTTCGACAGCGGCAATTAAACAATTTCTTGGCGAAGATTAATTTAAAATAGAAATTTAATGCCGTATTTTTTTATTTGCCTAAAATCAATCTGACAACATACCTTGTCAGGAAGAAAATAATAAGAAGCGCGAGGATTGGGAAAATAATATTTATAAACAGAAAAATAATATAATATTTAACAGCGTCGTCAATCATCGAGTCGCTTAAATCTCTTACTCTGGGCATGAAATTAATTATCGAGTTTCCTGTCCTTCGCGTTCTTGTTATATCATCTTCCATTGTTTTGGCTGTTTTGCCTTTTTCTTCTATGGAAGCGACAAGGGTATTAATTTCATTCGCCATGATCTTATTGCCTAAAAGCGAAGACACCTGAATCGACGCGGGAATCGCGAGAGGAATAATAATACTTACTAAAACAGATGAAATAAAAATCCTGTGTAATTTTGTTTTATCTTCATGCGTCCATAAAATAATCAAAGCGATTAAAACGCACAGCGGTATCAATATAAGGAAAACAAGGTACCCTGCGATTGAAAGCAGTACCTTTTGAAAAGTAATAACCGAAAACGCTCTTAAAATCATGGCGGATACTTTACCAAGAGCGCTTTCAAACGGAGTTAAAAATTCAACCGGATTAACGGAACTTTCTATAAAATAATTACCTCTTACCTGCGCGGACTGCATAACATTGATAACGCCGTTCATGGTTTTAAGGGATGTCCATACTTTTAATATTTGATTTGTTTTATCAAAGAGGGGTTTTTGCGTTCCTTTTTCTGAATCAATATCCGGTATTAATAACGAGGAAACACTTCCTCTTGTTTTTGGCAAAACCGAAGTCTGGGTCTCCTGCTTCGCGCCGCCTGACACCTGCTCTTCGCCGGCGGACGCGCTATTGGCTGTCTGGCACGATATCAACCCGAATAAAAACGAACCGCTGCCAATTAATATGAGCAAAATGGTATACAGAATATACTTCGATTTCATATCTTTTTTAATTATAGCATAAAAATGCGTATTTAGCCATAGAGCGGTTTATGCCGATCTTTTAATATGATTATAGGATTAACAGGCCCCTACTGCGCTGGGAAAAACCATATTTCGACACTTCTTGAATCGCGCGGACTTCCTGTTCTGGATGTTGATAAATTGGGGTATAAGGTTCTGGAAACCGAAAAAGAGAGCATTTTTACCCGATTCGGCGAGGATTTGAAAACACAGGACGGCGTTCTGGACAGACGGCTTCTTGGCAGGCGTGTTTTCGGACAACCCGGCGAACTTGCCGCTCTTGAGGCCATCGTACATCCTCCTGTAAACCGTTTAACCGATGACTGGATAACCGCGCAAAAAGGCCATTGCGTTATAAACGCCGCCTTGCTCCACCGCTCGTCGGTTTTTAATAAACTGGAAAAAATCATTCTTGTTTCCGCCCCTCTTTTAACGCGGATACTAAGGGCAAGGCGGCGCGACAATCTTTCGTATAGTCAAATAATCAAGCGTTTCTCTTCCCAAAAGGATTTCTTCACTCAATATTTATCAATAAACGCCGAAATTTATAGAATAGAGAACCATAATCATGGGTCTCGCGGCTCCCGGAGGCTGGAACACCGGATTGACGCATTTGTAAAGGGGATTAATTAAAATGGACAAAGAAATGAAAAAACTTTTATTGGTAGCTGTTTCTGTAGGCGTGTTTTTACTGGTGACAATTACAGTCGCGATAATTGTCTTAACGCCTAAAACACAGATTCAAGCGCCCGCGATCACATCGTCAAATCCCTTTTCCGAACCTGTTCAGTCTTATCAGGAAATACTGCCTCCTCAGCCGGCGATAATCGGCGTTCAGGAACCCAACTTCAGTCTTAGCAATGAATTAACTTTTGATGACATCGATTCCATTAACGGCGACAGACTGACAATTAAAATACCGGTGCCATCCGCGGCGGCTGTTCCCGATACAAACGCGCAGACAATCTCCGAGACCGTTTCTGTAATCACAGTGCCTGAATCTGCCGCGTTAAACCCTGTTCAAAACGTTACCGCTGTAAAACCAGCGGAAACAAAACCCGCGGCGGCAAGAACGGTGACCGCTGTAAGAACACCGACACCGGCGCTCGCAAAAACAATTAATGATTTTTGGGTGCAGACAGGCGCATTTTCCGCGCAAGTCAGAGCTGAAGACGCCAAAGAATTACTTGCGGCGAAAGGCATAACTTCAATAATTGAAAACCGTGAAATAAACGGCAGAATCTGGTACCGCGTAAGACTCGGCCCTTACACCTCAGAAAGAGAAGCCAATCACTGGCTTGAAATAGTCAAACTGATTGACGGTTTTAATGACAGCCAAATTCGTCAATCCGTCAGGCAAAACTAGAATTCTCTTGCTCAAAGATTATATTTCCGCTATTATTAACAGACTGGACAAAAGACTCCGTCTTGTGTACATTTAATTTGACAATATAGGGAGCGGTGTCCGAGCGGTTGAAGGAGGCGGTCTTGAAAACCGTTGAGCCGAAAGGTTCCGGGGGTTCGAATCCCCCCTGCTCCGTTGTTTAAAAATGCTTCGCATTTTTAAGCTTGGAGTTTTACTGCGTAAAACTCTATATAACCTTACAATTTGCTCTAACACAGAGAAGATTCGAATCCCCCTGTGCGGCAAAACTGTAAAAAACTTTTGGAGCGGTGCGAGAGAGGCCGAATCGGGCTCCCTGCTAAGGAGTTGTGCCCCTAAAGGGTACCGAGGGTTCGAATCCCTCCTGCTCCGTTTTTAAAAACACTTTGTGTTTTTAAATTTTGAGTTTTGCTTTGCAAAACTCGTTATTGTGTTGATCGGGATTCGAACCGTAGCGCTCCTGTAATAAACCTAAGGTTTTCGCCTTAGTGTTGTTAGCAAGGCGGCGCATGGACGCGCCGTGGAGCGCGGAGGCGGCCTTCCGTTCGGCAACAGGATGTTGCCGAACGGAAGGCGAATCCCTCCTGCTCCGTTTTTAAAAACACTTTGTGTTTTTAAATTTTGAGTTTTACTGCGTAAAACTCTATACTGCCTTGTTAGTGTCATGAAGCTGTAGCTCAGCTGGATAGAGTACAAGATTGCGGATCTTGTGGTCGCACGTTCAAATCGTGTCAGCTTCAAAGAGTAATGAGAGTAAAATTAATTCTACCCGTTTTATTATTTATACTGCCTGTGTCTATTATACTGACAACATGCGTGTCGTCACCTAACAAGCAAAACGCGAATGATGTTGTACGATCTTTTAAATCTCTGACTTCGCATAATCCTATAATGACGCACACCTTTGGCGCCGATCCGACTGTGCTTGTTTACAACGACCGTGTTTACATTTACATGACAGGCGACACGCTGGAATACGATCATTATCTGGAAGTAAAAAACAATTCGTACAGCACCATCACAACTCTTCGCGTAATATCAAGCTCAGACCTTGTTAACTGGGTTTATCATGAACCGATTAAAGTTGCAGGTAACGACGGTATTACAGAATGGGCGGGCCGTTCATGGGCGCCTGCCATTGTCTGCAAAAAAATTGATGATAAAGATAAATTCTTCCTTTACTTTTCGAATAACGCCAACGGCGTAGGTGTTTTAACTGCCGACTCTCCTCTCGGTCCATGGACAGACCCTATCGGCAAAGCACTTATAACAAAACAAACGCCAAACTGTTCCGATATCCCGTGGTTGTTTGATCCTGCGGTTCTTGTAGATGATGACGGAAAAGCATATATATATTTTGGCGGCGGCGTGCCCGAAGGAAAAGCCGCCGATCCCGGCTCATGCCGCGTTGCGCCATTAGGAAATGACATGGTATCGCTCGCAGGCGATCCTGTAAGACTCAATGTACCATTTTTCTTTGAAGCCGCTCTGATGAATAAAATTAACGGCAAGTATGTTTTTTCATATTGCACAAACTGGAGTATAACAGATGAAGCCAGAAACAGATTGAGGATCGACAGAGCTGTTATCGCTACAATGACAGGTAACAATCCCATGGGACCATTCACATTTGAAAGAACGCTTTTCAGAAACCCGGGATCATTTTTCGGAATTTGGGGCAACAATCATCATCATATATTTGAATTTAAGGAGCAATGGTATCTTGCGTATCATTCCCAGTTAATCGAACAATCGCTGGACATTGACGGCAAAGGATACCGCGCTCCTCACCTTGATGTTATAAAAATGAACAATGGAATGTTTGAATCTGTAACAGGAACCAGAAAAGGCGTCGATCAGGTTGACAAGCTCGATCCATACATAAAGCATCAAGGCGCGACAAGCGGTAATTCGGCGGAAGTGACATTTGGCAGTGTTTCAACGCATAATACAGCGCAGCAGATTGAATACGCGTCTGCGTTAAAAAACGGCTCATGGCTCGCCGTCTTCGGCGCTTACTTTGGAGAACAGGGCGCAAAAACTATTACCATCAACGCCAGATCGGAACAAAAAGGAAAATGCGGCGCGGAGTTACGCATTGGTTCACCCTCAGGCGAAGTAATCGGCGCATTAAGAAAGAACAGTACCATTTTTAATAATTACACGGTGAACCTGAGCAAAACAATAACCGGTGTTCAAGATATATTTTTCGTATTCGACAGCGGTTTTATCCTTGGCGAATGGCAATTTAATAAATAATCTCCATTGACATAAATTACTTCAAAAGCTACAGTAAATACAGCTCTTCGGGAGAGATGCGAGAGCGGTTGAATCGGGCGGTCTCGAAAACCGTTGAGCCCGCAAGGGTTCCGAGGGTTCGAATCCCTCTCTCTCCGTAAAATAAAAATTAACAAAAATATTTGATATTAATAATTATCTATAAAATTATTAAAAAGTCGAAAGAGGGATTCGAACCGAAGTGTTGCTGTAAGAAATCAAGGCGTGAGCCTTGTGTTGAGAAAAAGCAGCGCATGGATGCGCTGGCAACACGCAGGCGGTCTGGAAGCCCGAGGCAGGAGCCGAGGGCTGGAAGGCGAATCCCTCTCTCTCCGTAAAATAAAAATTAACAAAAATATTTGATATTAATAATTTTCTATAAAATTATTAAAAAGTCGAAAGAGGGATTCGAACCGAAGTGTTGCTGTAAGAAATTAAGGCGTGAGCCTTGTGTTGAGAAAAAGCAGCGCATGGATGCGCTGGCAACACGCAGGCGGCCTGGAAGCCCGAGGCAGGAGCCGAGGGCTGGAAGGCGAATCCCTCTCTCTCCGATTATTAAAATCATAATATTGCCAAAAAATCAGAATATTAAGTAGGAAAAAATTAAATAAGTGGTGTATTTTCTACATAGATAACGGAGAATATTAAACGGTCGATTAAATGTCCCGCTTTTATGATTAATTGCAGTTCATTTTAACAGAACGATTTATTTGATCGTCTTGTAAAGATTTTTCTTTCATGATAAATTTAGCCTTCACATCAGGAGAGATGACCGAGCGGCCGAAGGTGTACGATTGGAAGTCGTATGTACCCGGAAGGGTACCGAGGGTTCAAATCCCTCTCTCTCCGTAGTAAAAAGGAGCTGATTATGGAAGAACAGGTAAAAGCGGCTTTAGAGAATGTCCGCCCCTCTTTGCAGGCTGACGGCGGCGATGTTGAGTTTGTCTCTGTGGACGCGCAAGGCGTTGTTTCCGTGCGGCTCACAGGCGCTTGCGGACATTGCCCGATGTCGCAGATGACTCTCAAAATGGGAATTGAAAATTATCTCAAAAAGGAAATACCCCAGGTCAAAGAAGTTGTCGGCATATAAGCAAGACAATTTGCTTTTGGGAAGCTTCCTTCCGATCTGCCGACGTGATATGGATGAACGCGGCTGGCAGGAATGTGATTTTGTTTTTGTTTCCGGCGACGCTTATGTTGATCATCCTTCCTTTGCGGCAGCGCTTATTTGCCGTGTTCTTGAAAACACAGGTTATCGCGTTGGAATAATCCCTCAACCTGATTGGAAAAATCCCTCATCTTATACAGCGCTTGGAAAGCCGCGTCTCGGCTTTCTTGTCGGAGCCGGTAACATGGATTCCATGGTTGCGCACTACACCGCCGCGAAACGCAGGCGCAGCGATGACGCGTATACACCCGGCGGAAAAAGCGGTATGCGCCCCGATCGCGCTACTTTAGTCTATGTTGAAGGAATCAGGCGCGCGTACAAAGACACCGCGGTAATAATCGGCGGGATCGAAGCAAGCCTGAGACGTTTTGCCCATTATGATTACTGGTCGGATACTGTCCGCCGTTCAATATTGCTCGATTCAAAAGCCGACATTCTTGTTTACGGAATGGGAGAAAAAGCGCTTTTACAAATTGCCAAAAGATTAAAAGCGGGCGAAGATATTGGAAATATCAGCGATGTGCGCGGAACTTGCGTGCGCGTTCACGGCAGAGATGCGGTCAGCCGGTGGAAAGATGCAATTTTTTTACCTGATTATAAAACAATAAAAGAAAAAGACCCGTCTTCTATCCGCTCATATGCCGATCATTTTATGATGCAGAAAAAAAACTCCGATCCTTTAACCGCAAAACCGTTAGCCGAAGAAAATGACGGCGGACGGTTTGTTATTCAAAATCCGCCGGTTATTCCGCTTACATCGGAAGAAATGGATGAAATTTACGAACTGCCGTTTACTCGAAAAGTTCATCCAATGTATGAATCAAACGGCGGTATAAAAGCGCTTAAAGAGGTTTCCTTTTCTCTCATTTCCAGCCGTGGTTGTTTCGGCGGATGTTCTTTCTGCTCGATTACAAACCATCAAGGGCGAGCCGTCACAGGAAGAAGCAGAGAAAGCCTAGTGAGAGAAGCGAAGAAATTAATAAAAAAAGAAGATAATAATCGCGGAGTACACGGAGGAATGCAGAAGAGTAAAAGTAATGAAGAGTTTAAAGGTTATATCCACGATGTTGGAGGACCGACGGCGAATTTTTTCCGTCCGGGTTGTGAGAAACAACAGAGAGGCGGGTTTTGCGCTGAGAGAGAGTGTCTGTATCCTTCTCCTTGTCCTAAACTAAAAGCGAATCACAGCGAATATTTAAAAACATTAAAAGCGCTTCGTGAAATCCCCGGAATAAAAAAAGTTTTCGTCCGTTCCGGCATACGGTTTGATTTTATTCAACATGATAAAAAGCATGGTCATGAATTTTTGGAAACCTTGTGCCGTCATCATGTCAGCGGGCAGTTGAAAGTTGCCCCGGAACATGTTTGCGAAAATGTTCTTGACGCAATGGGGAAAAGCGGTTCTGCGTGTTATGAGCAATTCAAAAAGAATTTTGAAACTATAAATAAAAAATTACATTTAAAGCAATATCTGTTACCGTATTTTATCTGCGCTCATCCGGGAGCAGGTATACACGAAGCAGAAGAACTTGCGAAGTACCTGAAAAAAACAGGTTTCGCGCCGGATCAAACGCAGGAATTCTACCCCACCCCCGGAACCATGTCCACATTAATGTACTACACAGGTCTTGATCCGCGTACAATGAAACCGGTTTTTGTTGCCAAAGGCGATAAAGAACGGCGCAAGCAAAAACTACTAATTAAAAAATGATTACTACATTTCCTCTTTATCAAAATGCTCCTTCCAGATCTTCTCAATTCCTAAAAGCGACTCTTCCCGATTTATCTGATTTTTAACATAATTCCCCCATTTAAGGTTATCACAGAAAAACCCGAAAAACCGCTTAGCCCTCGAAATATGAAAATCCGCCGGTTGGTGTTTTGCCAACAGCTCCAAAAACCTCAACCCAATTGCTTCTATATTGTTAACAGAAGAACTCTCGCAAAGACGCAAAGAACGCAAAGCACTATGAGAAGGAAGAGATAAACCTTCTTCCTTAGAAACCTTGGCGTTCTTGGCGATCTCCGCGTCTCTGCGAGAATAATTTTCTCTACCAATCCTTTCAATCTCCCGCGCTTCTGCGAAAATCCAGGGCATTTGTACGGCCGCTCTGCCGACCATCACAGCGTCGCAATCGCCTGCCGCCCTGCGGACAAGTTCCTGCGCGTTCGATACATCCCCATTCCCGGCAACCGGGATTTTTAACTCATTTCTAAGCCCGCCCACATATTCCCATCGGGCTAGGCGCTTAAACTTTTCGGTAATAAGCCTGGGGTGAAGGGTGATAAGGTCTACACCCTCTTGTTCTAGGCGGCGGCAGAAGCGTACCAGGTAGTCAAAGTCGTCCTTAAAACCGATACGCAGTTTGACGCTCAGGCGGCGTTTCACCTGCGGCCTGACCCGGGAGATGAGTTCGCCAGAACGGTCAATGGAAGCCATCCAACCGGCTCCGGCGCCTGTTTTTCGGATTAAAGGAGCGCTGCAACCCATGTTAATGTCGATTCCGGCGCAATCAAGCCTGTCTAAATAGCCTGCCGCCTTGGCTAAAACATCAATATCGGCTCCAACCAGTTGAAAAACGCATTTTTCGGGGTTTGGGAGGGTATCAATATACCAATTTTCGTAAGGACCTCCGGAAAAAAGGGCTGGAGCGCTGATCATTTCGGTAAAATAGCCGTCACAACCTCCAAATTCCTCTATTAGCTCCCTGAGAGCCCTATGGCTTAATTCCGCCATCGGCGCCAGATAAAAGGGCTTGTTTTTAAAAAAGTGATTATGCATACTTGACTATTTTACAATTATAGCATATATTTTTATAAAGAGGAGCGAACAGAATGGTAGCAAAGAGTGATATGCCTAATATCAATGAAAAAGCCGCTGAAGGGATAAAACCGGAGGGAGTGCCATATCGTGTTCTGGTCGTAGACGACTCGATGTTCATTGCAAAACAGCTAGGTCAGATATTTACATCCGAAGGTTTTGATGTTGCGGATACTGCAGCCGACGGAGCCCAGGGAGTAGAAAAATATAAGGCATTGCATCCGAACATTGATCTGGTTACGCTGGATATTACCATGCCGGTTATGGATGGCGTTTCCGCATTGGAAAAAATTCTGGAATTTGATAAAGGTGCCAATATAATAATGGTAAGCGCCCTGGGTAAAGAAGATGTTGTTAAAAAATGTCTCCTGATGGGAGCCAAGAGTTACATCGTTAAACCACTGGACAGAAAAAAAGTTCTTGAAAGGGTTGTTTCGGTACTCAAGCGGTAAATAATTACCTTAGCAGGTAGAATCTAAAAATTTTAATGAACCCCATTTGCATTTATAATGGAACTGTCCTTACCGGGTTTTCCGCGATGGAGAACTGCGCGGTCATGATCGAGGACGGGATCATCTCTGATGTATTTTCACAAAAACGTTTCGAGCAGCGCAATTTTGACAGCTCTGTCCGGCTTCTGGACGCGGACGGCGCTTTTGTCGCGCCAGGTTTTATCGACACGCACATCCACGGTTTTGGCGGCTACGGAACAGAAGATGGAACCGGCGCTGTTCTTGAAATGTCGAAAAATCTCGCAGTGCGCGGGGTGACCGCATTTAATCCTACCCTTTATCCAAGCGAGAAAGAACCTATGCTTGAAATCGTCAGGCAGATAACAAGAGCGATGGGAAAGGAAGAAGGCGCGCGAATTATGGGGCTTCATCTTGAAGGTCCTTTTATTTCTCCCGAACGCCTCGGTGTGCAAAGACCCGAAACCGTATCGCCCGTCGATATTAATTTTATGGAACAGCTTTGGGAAGCTTCGGACGGGCATATCGTCAATATGACTGTCGCGCCTGAGTTAAAGCATATGAGAGAACTTGCGTTGTTCTGTAATAAAAAAGGAATTGTTCTTCAGGCGGGACACACCAACGCGGATTACGACAACATGACAGAAGGTATGCAAGTCGGCATTCTTCATTCAACACATTTGTTCAACGCGATGAGAAGACTTGACCACCGCAACCCGAACGCGGTGGGGGCGGTTTTAATCCACACGGAAATGTCATGCGAAATAATCGCAGACGGTTTTCACGTTCATCCCGATCTCTTTAAACTGCTTATGCAAAATAAACCTATCGATAAGATCGTGCTTATTACAGACGGGCTTAAACCTACGGAGCAGAAAGAAGGTCCGTTTTACGCTAATGGTGAAGAAGTTTATTTTAAAAACGGCGTATTTTTTAGAAAGTCCGATGATATAATAGCCGGCTCAGGATTAACGATGATCCGCGGAATAAAAAACCTTGTCTCATCGGGGTTCAGCATAAGCGACGCGGTAAAAACAGCTTCCTTGAATCCCGCTCAGATTATGCGTTACAATAATCAGGGCGCGATAATACCAGGACGATACGCCGATATTACGGTGTTTAATAATAATTTTGAAATTCGCCTTGTAGTGATAGGCGGAAAAATAATTAACGGAGGCTGAATATGCGTTTAGTTGTTCACAAAAATTATGAGAAGGCGAGCCTATGGGCTGCAGAATATATCGCAAAAAAAATAAACTCATACAATAAAGAAAAACCTTTTGTGCTTGGACTCCCAACAGGTTCCAGCCCTCTTGGTATTTACAAGGAATTTATTAAAATGCATAAGGAAGGAAAACTTTCTTTTAAAAACACGCGTACTTTTAATATGGACGAATATGTCGGATTAACAGAAGACCATCCGCAAAGTTATCATTATTTTATGATGGAGAATCTTTTTAATCATATTGATATAGAGCGCAAACACATACATATTTTAAACGGTATGGCTCTCGATCCTGAAAAAGAATGTAAGCAATACGAAGAAGCGATTGAAAAAGAAGGCGGAATAGAACTTTTTCTAGGCGGAATGGGCAGTGACGGACACATCGCTTTTAACGAGCCGGGCTCTTCATTGGCTTCCCGCACAAGAATTAAAACTTTAACCGAAGAAACAAAACACGCAAACGCTCGTTTCTTCAGCGGTGACCCGGAAAAAGTGCCTGACACCGCTCTAACAGTGGGTGTAGGAACAGTTATGGACGCGCGCGAAGTCATGATCATCGTAAACGGCAGAAATAAAGCCCGCGCTCTTCGCGCGGTTGTTGAAGAAGGCGTAAACCATATGTGGACGCTGTCCTGTCTCCAGATGCACCAAAAAGCAATTATCGTCTGCGATGAAGACGCAACAGAAGAATTGAAAGTCGGAACCGTAAAATATTTTAAGGATATAGAGAAAAAGAATATTGAAAATTAATTTTATAATTTTCCTTTTAATAAACACTCAGCTTTTAACAGCGCAGACAAATCATTTAATTACTTTTTCCGATCCTTCACGGATTTGGGGCAGCGGCATTGAACGCGTCATCGAAGAAGCGTACAGGCAGTGTATCAGAACAAAATTTATCGACGGTAGGGTGATGAATATCCGCCTTCCGTTCGCGATGAACAACGACCGCGATTTAATGCTTGAAAGAAAAATTATTATTCCCGGCGACGGAAAAGGAAATCCTGAATTGCTGTGGCCCATAATCGAAGATATATTAAAGACCGATGATTTTAACGATTATATAAAAGCGCTTTCTTCGGGACGCGAAAAAGCCGTTATATTTGACATGCTGGAAAGAACATGGACAATGTCTTCCGATCTTTTTATAGTTGCAAGACTTCGTACGGGTTCCTATTCCGGTCTCCCGCACAGGCCGTATATATTAACATCCGGCAGAGGCGCTCAGGACAGCGATGTATATAATTATATCTACTGCGTAGGCAGCGTAGGACTGGATTGTTCCGGTTTTGTCTGGCATGTTTTATCGTATGCTGCAAGGCAGGGCGGATTTGATCTTGGAAGAGCATTGATGCCAGTTCTTGGAGTTCCGAGGGGCGCGGATCCATCGGCGTATGTCGGCACCGCTTTTTTTAATTCCAGAAATCCGCAAATAATTCAATTAACAGATGAAATCCGCAACCTGCGTCCTTTGGACATTATGCTTTTCCGCGATGTTGACGGCATGATAGTACATTCGGCAGTAATCCAATCAATAGACTTTACAAAAGGCGTACTGCGTTATCTGCAATGCAACAATGTTTCGCTTTCACATGAACGCGGCGTCCACGATTCATACATTTATTTTGATCCTTCAAACAGTTCCGTATCGTTAAAAGACCCGTCTCTTCATTGGACGCAAAAACGCCAGGCGCCGTTTCTCGGGGAAGATTACGTATTTGAAGATGACGGAGAAAGATACCGCAACCGCATAAACGGCGGCGGCAGAGTTGTAAGAATGCGCGCTATGATTCCGGTGATTGACAGATTAAACAGGTAATCAAATATTCTCGCTCAAACAACTCGCCGCGTCTTTCCATACAAGCTGGTCTTTTTCGCTTAATGCGGCAAATTCTTTCTGCCTGCCGAATGCGGAGAGTTCTATAAAAACTTCTGTCCTCTTCATAAGTTCGTTGAATTTGTGTTCCTGAAAATTTTTAATCCATGCAGGTACAGTTCTTTTAAATCCCCTGGGAGGGAACACAAGACCGGCATAATGGGGAGCGCACAAACCGTCCGAAGAAGTAAAAAACATTCTAAGTTCCTGCTCTTCAGGCGAATTACCGGTTGAACTGCTTAAAAAATCCAGATACTCCTGCTCAATTTTTTCACGTTCAACGCAAACCGGGCATTTGCCTTTAGGTTTCCACGGTAATTTTCTTTCAAATGAACGAATACGGTCTTCAAGAATATCACGCGCAAGAATTGCGACGGCCAACCCGTCGCGGAATGAAACAAGGCTTCTCGCGTGAAAAGAACAGAATCCTCCTGCAGCGCGGTAAAGAGCGCGAAAACCTCTGTTGGTAATATGTTCGAATAAAGTGTTGTCGATGTATCGGAAAGCCCTTTCTTTTACAATTGTGCATAGCGGGCATCCGGGCTTTTCGCACGCTTTTTGAAGTTCAAAAAAATTAATATGTTTTTCAATAGCCATTTATAACCTGTCCTTCATCCGGGAGGCCAACCTAGAGCGCGCCCACCCAGAAAATGTATGTGCAGATGATCAACAGTCTGACCGCCGTCCGTCTTTGTGTTAATAACAAAACGCCCGCCTTTTTCTTCACAACCCTGCTCTTTGGCAAGTTCCTGCGCCTTGTGAAACATACGCCCGAGAAGCTCCGCGTCGGACGCTTCAAGTTCCATCAGATTTTTAATATGCTTCTTTGGAATGACAAGAAAATGCACAGGCGCCATCGGATTAATGTCGTAGAAAGCGAGCATTTCATCATCTTCGTAAAGTTTCTTACTTAGGATTTCTCCCGCGATAATCCTGCAAAACAGACAATTCATTCTCTTAGTATAGCATTGCGCACCGCTTCAAGGAAGCCCTTGCTTGTTTCAGTCGCGCCCGATACAGCGTCAATATCAGTAGAATTGTACAATACCACAAGATCGATTAATTCCTCCATTGCCGCTTCTCCTACATTTTTATCTTCGGCAGAATCGGTAACAACGATGTCTGTTATTATTCCATCATTAATACAGACCTGCACGGCAATAGGACCTCGGTATCCCTGCCCTATCCCCTCGCAAACTTCTCCCGCCGCGGCGTTCCGGCTGGAAAGCGCAGCGCAGCCGCAGATTAGAATAATCAGGACAAGCATAGAAATTAGTAAGTTTTTCATAAAAACCTCCAAGGACAGAATTTTCTATCCTACTATATATGGCGCGAAGGTGTTAAAAAGCTTGCCTGAGAATGGAAATTTGGTGTCAGTCACCTATAGGGGGTTTTACTGATATTAATATATCAATAATATTCTTTAATTACGCATTATAGTATAATAAAAAGATAAAGGAGAGATAAACATGGACCTATCAAATATCGGAGTATTAATACCTTTTGTCGCGTTATCCATCCCCATTGTGGCAATTATTCTTTCACATAGGCAAAGAGTCCGTAAAGACAAAATAAGAGAGCTTGAACTGCAAAAAGAAATCATTGAATTGGAAATAAAAAAGCAGGATAGCAAAATATTATTACTGGAGGCGGAAAATAAAAGATTAGACAGAATAATAAATGAATAAAATCGAATATATAAAACAATTAAAAAAATTGATAAAAAAATACCATCCCGATTTATGTAATAATGTTCATTTAGAGTCGATGTATAATGAAATTACCAGAATATTGGTTAATAAATTAAATGAAATAAAAACAAATGACAACGCGGAAAATAAAAATACCAAAGAGCCCGACTATATATATTATAAATTAGGCATAAAATACTATAAAAATATCCATCCAAATCAATTTTATAAAAGAAACACAGATTCAACATTTAAAACTAAAACTTATGACGAGTTAAAATTAGTTTTAAATAATATCTATCTGTCATTTAATTTATCTGAATATTTTTTTATGAAAATAATAAAAGAATATTCGCGCTCTCCATATCTGGAAGATTCTAAAGCAAAAGTTAAGCTATTAAATAAATTATATAAAAGTTATAAAGATATTGTATTTGAAGAAAATAAAATAATTGACAATGAAAAATTTATTAATGAAATGGGATTAAAAATATTATAAAATCTAGTTTGATCTTTTTGCCGCTTTATATATTGAAAATCCAAGAAATACAATACCGGCGGCTGTTACCGTCATCGCGCCGACTGGAAGATCGAAAAACCAGCCTGAAACAAGACCGGCAGCGGAAAAAATTGCCGCGAATAAACAGCTTGAAATCATCATACCGGCGAGACTGCGTGAAAACGAAGCCGCGCAGCCTGAGGGAAGCGTCAGCATTGCGATCACCATAACGATTCCGACGAATGTTTGAAGAAGCACAATCGCAACCGCAGTTAAACCCAAAAGCAGCAGAAATATTTTTTCGACCGGTACGCCTCTTGTACGCGCAAACTCAGCGTCAAAAGAAGACGCTTCTATCTGGGCGTAGAAACGCCATGCGAGTAACATGACGATTACATCAAGGACAGCGAGTAAAATTAAATCAATTTTAGAGATGAGAAGAATATTTCCAAACAGCCATGTGGAAGGATCGGCGTAGCCGGGAGTTTTTGCCATGAAAAGAAGTCCTATGCTCATTCCGATTACCCATATTGCGTTTATTACCGTGTCCTCGCGTTGTTTTGCTTTTAAAGATACAAGACCGATAACTATTGCGCTTAACACCGCAAAGATCAAAGCGCCGGCAATCGGAGAAAAGCCGGGAATGATTTTCGCCGACAAATAAAGCGCCATACCGATGCCGCCAAGAACAGCATGAGAGATAGCGCCTGCAAGACTTCCGATACGGCGAACTGTAACGATAGATCCCAATACTCCGAATAATATCGAAGATAATAAACCTGCAATTAAAGCGTTACGCAAAAACGGAAAATTAATATTGGTTAAAGCTTCAAAAAAACCTGTCATTTGCAGCACTCATCTCCGTTTATATTTTTATCGTGAATAATCCTGACTTCATGACCTGTACCGCTGTGACGGACAGAAGTATATTTTTCCGTACTATGCTGAACTATCTTATGGCTGTCTCCAAGACACAAAACCCTGTCTGTAAGAGATGTTACAAATTCCGTATCATGAGTGACTATAAGAATCGCTGTTGTTCCTTTATAAGCGCCAAGTGTTTCATAAAGGCGTTTTTCGCTTTCAGCGTCCATGTTGGCAGTAGGTTCATCCAGCACCAGCAATTGAGGTTTTCCCGCTAACGCGCGCGCGACAAGCGCTCTGCGTTTCTGCCCCCCGGAAAGCGAACGATACTGCCTGTCAGCAATATCTGTAATACCTGTTTTTTCAAGCGCCTGCGCAATGTCGCCGGCCGAGTCATTTTTATTAGAATATTTTCCCAATGATTTTAAAAGCCCCATTCTAACGACATCGCGAACTGTTATTGGAAATAAATTATCCGCCGGCATATGCTGTGAAATATACGCGGTTGTCGCGTTAATTTCAATTTTACCGGAAGACGGTTTTTCAAGTCCGAACAGGAGTTTTAAAACCGTTGTTTTACCGGAACCGTTTGGTCCTACCATAGCGGTAAATTCGCCGCGGTGAATATGAAAAGACGCGTCTAGCAGAACAGAAACGTCGCTATATGAAAATGAGATTGAATCAAACTTTACGGCGATTTCGTGATCCATTAATTATCCTTTTGATAATTATTGTATAATATTCTGAAGAATTTGTCCCATGTGTTTTATATTTTCAAGCCAGTCTTCAGCGAGCGGATCAAGTTCAATTACCTGAGCGCCGACAGTGTCCGCTATTGTTTTTGCCGCGTTAACAGGAAATTGAGTCTGGACAAATATTGCGGCAGGTTTTTCCGCGTTTATTTTTTCTATAAGACTGTTTAATTGACGCGCTGTCGGCTCTTTGCCGCCGGTTTCTACCGCTTCTTGAATAATACCGAATTCATCAAGAAAATAACCAAAACTTGGATGATAAACAAAAACACTTTTACCTTTTAACGGAGCAAGCGATATTTGTAATTCGTCAAATTCTGTATCTATCTTTTCGATTACATCAATATACCGCTGATAATAATAATTTACATTTCCGCTGTCATGTGAAATTAGAGCGAAAGTAACAAGCACCGCCATCGTCTTAGCCGGTTCACGTCCAAGCCATGTGTGTCTGTCATAATGGTGATTGTGGAGCGGAGAATTGAGAATATCCGCGTTATTATCATGGGTATGGCTTTGATCATTATAATCATCTGCGTGATCTTCCAGATATCTGAAATTTACACCTAACGTGCCGTCAATGATCGGCAAATCAGGAAAAAGGGAAGCGATTTTGGGATGCAGACTTATTTCAAATTCGGCGCCGGATAGTATCCACGCGCTTGCGTTTGAAAGCGCCTGTATCTGCCTTGGAGTAGGCTCATAATTATGTGGATTCTGCCCTGCCGGTACAAGAACAATCACGTCAGCTTTGTCACCCGCAATCTGCGACACAAACCAGGCTTGAGGCGGAATACTGACCGCAATTATGATCTGACCGTCACTCACTCTTTGCCGCGAACATGAATAAAATATATTAATAAAAAAAAGACTAACAACGAACCACACTAACCATACGAATCTGCTGCTTAATATTAAAGAACGAGTTCGTGAGTGTTTGTTAGGGAAACGCAAGTTCCGTTCGCGGTAAATATTTCTCTTTTTCATTTATTTCTTCCTCTTTCGTTTTTTGCCGAGGAATGCTCTTGCGCAGGAACCTACGAATCTTGCAAATAACGGTTCGAGGCGTTTTCTAACAACGTCAAGTTCTTTCATTATCGATATTTTCTGCGGACAGTGGGTTTCGCACTTACCGCATTTTATACATTCGCTTGGCCCAGAACCTTTCTCCGAGGTGAAGCCTGTGCTTGTTACAAATTGTTTAAATCCTTCAAAGTAACCCATTGAAAACGATGTATTATACGAAGAAAAACATCCGGGAATATTTACACCTGCAGGACACGGCATACAGTAATTGCATCCGGTACAGCGTACCTTGCAGGAACGGTTTACATATTCAAGCACCGATTTATAAACCGATAACTTTGATTCATCCAGCATACCTTCGGATGATTTATCAGCAAGAGAAATGTTTTCTTCGAGTTGATCCATGCTGTTCATGCCTGAAAGAAGAGTTGTCACCTCACCCTGATTCCAAAGCCAATTAAGAGCCCAACCCGCCGGCGTTAATTCAGGGTCTGCGTTTTTAAATATTTTTACAGCGTCCTTAGGCAAGCCTGTCGCGAGTTTTCCACCGAGAAGCGGCTCCATTATAATAACAGGCATTTTCGCGGCGGCGGCGCGAAGACCTTTAACCCCTGCCTGAAAATTTTCGTCAAAGTAATTGTATTGAATCAGCGTTATTTCCCAGTCGTAATCGTCAAGCACTTTTAAAAATTCGCTTCCCGATCCATGAAAAGAAAAGCCAATATGTTTAATAATACCGGCTTTCTTTTTCTTTTCAATCCAGTTTTCAATTCCCCATTTTTTAAACTGATTCCATTGATCCATATCAGTTATCATGTGTAAAAGATAATAATCGATATAATCGGTTTTAAGCCTTTCCAGAGATTGATTTAAATACTTGTCAAAATCCGCGTCACTGTTTGAATTCTTGAACAGAACAAGTGGCATTTTGGTAGCGATATTAATTTTATGGCGTAGATTATTTTTATGCAAAACATTACCAAGAACCTCTTCGCTTCCCGGATAAACCCATGCGGTGTCAAAGTAATTAACACCCTTTTCGACAGCGTGTATTATTAGAGCTTCGGTTTTTTGCGCGTCGGTAATTCCAAGAGTACCGGGAAAGCGCATACAGCCAAAACCGAGTACAGACAGTTTATTACCCGATTTTTTATCAACTCGGTACTGCAAGGATTTTAATCCTCTGATTCTTCTGTGTTGAATTCTTCCTGAGCGTTCTCGGCTTCCGCAATCGCTTCAGCTTCCTGTTTTCGCCTTTCAAGAATTTCCTGCATATCCTCGTCCAAATCCTGGCTTTCATCGTCGAAGAGCTTGATGTTGCGATAACGCTTCATACCTGTTCCTGCCGGAATCGGATGTCCGATAATGATATTTTCTTTCAAGCCGCGAAGATAATCCGTTGATCCCGCGATTGCGGCGTTTGTGAGAACACGTGTCGTTTCCTGGAAACTCGCCGCGGAGAGGAACGAATCGATGTTAAGCGACGCTTTTGTAATTCCCTGGAACATGGGAGACGCGATAGCGGGCTGTCCGCCCTCCGCCATAACGCGCGCGTTTTCTTCATGGAAACGGTACTTGTCCACGGAAGAGCCGTAAATAAACTTGGTATCGCCTACTTTGCGAATTTCAACTTTGCGCATCATCTGACGGATGATTACGCCGATATGTTTATCATTGATCGAAACGCCTTGTAAGCGGTAAACGTTCTGGATTTCGTCCATTAAATAACGCTGCAATTTTCCTTCGCCCTGAATATAAAGAACATCGTGCGGATTAATCGGTCCCTGACAAAGCAGTTCGCCGGATTCAACAGTATCGCCGTCACGCACCAGAAGCCTTTTGATCATCGGGATTAAATGTTCTTCTTCCCTTCCAAACTTGTCTACAATAGAAACCTTTCTTTTTCCTTTCGCTATGCCGCGGAAGAAAACGGTTCCAGAAACTTTCGCGAGAACCGCGGGGCTTTTTGGCTTACGCGCCTCAAAAAGTTCGCTGACGCGCGGAAGACCTGAAGTGATGTCCATGGCTTTCGCTGATTCTTTAAGCGTCTTAGCAATTGTTCGTCCTTCGCGGATATGCTCTCCTTCGTCAACCTGAATGTAGGCGCCGGAAGGCAGGAAGTACGACGCGACTTCTTTATCGTTGTCATCAACAATAAAGATTCGCGGCTGTTTGGTGTCATGCTGGAACTCTGTTATGCGCTTTTCTGTGTTGCCTGTATCTTCATCAATTTCTTCTTTTAGCGTAGAGCCCAAAATTATATCTTCGTATTTAACTGTACCGCTCGCTTCGGCGATAATCGGGTCTGAGAACGGATCGAATGTCGCGATTGTTTTTTCTGTTTCAACGACCGAGCCTTTCTGCGCTTCAAAATCGGAACCGTTTCTGATTTCAATTTTTTGATCCTGACCGATAAGATACAAGGTCTCGCCTTCTTTCTTTCTTAACACAAGAGCGTAGGCGATTTCAGGAGACATTATATCTTCACCGCCGCGTTTAATGATAATATCGCCGCGGTTAATTCTCTTTCCGTCGGTAACCATCAATTTATCGCCTTGATCAAGTTTGTATTCTCTCATTACCTTGTTTACAATAGCGTGTCCCCTTCTTGTAAAGAGAAGGTGTCCGTTATCGCGCACTATATGCGTGCCGATTACGTCTCTTATATAAACAGGATATTTTAAAGTGATTCTGCTTTCTTCGGAAACTTTTGTCGCGACACCGCCGATATGGAATGTGCGCATTGTTAACTGGGTTCCCGGCTGTCCGATTGACTGCGCGGCGATTGTGCCGACAGCCTCTCCTATATCTACAGCGCGGTTTGTCGCAAGGTTTCGTCCGTAGCATTTTCGGCAAACGCCGTATTTTGCCTCGCAGGTAAGAACCGTTCTGATGCGGACTGTTTCAACACCCGCGCCGTCGATTGCCGCAGCAATTTCTTCGGTGATTTCTTCGTTTACATCGATAATAAGTTCGCCTGTAATCGGATGTTTTACGCGCTCAAGCGTGAAACGCCCTACGATGCGATCTTTTAAAGGTTCCACAACTTCTTCGCCCTGTTTTATCGCCGAATATGTAATACCGTTGATTGTTCCGCAGTCATCTTCGTTAACAACCATGTCCTGCGCGATGTCTACAAGACGGCGCGTAAGGTAACCGGCTTCCGCTGTTTTAAGAGCGGTATCGGCAAGACCTTTGCGCGCGCCGTTAGTTGAAATAAAGAATTCGATTACAGACAACCCTTCTTTAAAGTTTGAACGAATCGGAAGTTCGATGATATCACCTGAAGGTTTTGCCATAAGGCCGCGCATACCGGCGAGCTGACGGATCTGGTTACGGCTTCCGCGCGCGCCTGAGTTAGCCATCATGTAGATTGAGTTAAATCCGTCCCTGTCTGACTCAAGGGTTTTCATTGTAATATTGGTAAGGTCTTCGTTTGTTTTTGTCCAAACCTGAACAACCTGATTGTAACGCTCTTCGTTTGTGATGTGTCCCTGCCGCCACTGTTTTTGAATCGACTCAACTTCCTTGTTTGCTTTGTCGATCATGTCCGCTTTTTCCTTAGGAATAACAATATCTTCTACGCCGATTGTGGCGCCGAATACTGTCGCATAACGGTAACCGGTCGATTTAATTGCGTCTAACATTTGCACAGTTGTCCACGAACCTTTTTCTTTGAAGATAAATTCAACAAGAGTGCGCAGTTCCTTATCTTTTAATTCGTAATTAATGAACGGAAGATCTTCAGGAAGCTCTTCGTTAAACACAAGCCTTCCAGCCGAAGTAACAATTGTTCCGTTATCGGGAAGTTTAAGCTCGTTACCTGCTTTATCCCAAATCGGAAATTTGGGCGGTCTCAGGCGGATTGCGGCTTCCCAGTCAAGGGATTTTCTTTCGACCGCCATGATGACTTCTTCGGGAGACGAGTAATAAGGTATCTTGTCTTTTGTTTCTGATTTTTCCGAGCCGGGGCGTTTCGCGTTTGGTTTAATCCTAGTAAGGAAGTTAATGCCAAGAACCATATCCTGAGACGGGAATACAATGGTCTTTCCGTTAGCGGGGTTTAGAAGGTTTCGCGCAGAAAGCATAAGAGTCCAACATTCCATCTGCGCAGCCTGCGTCAGCGGAACGTGAACCGCCATCTGGTCGCCGTCAAAGTCAGCGTTAAACGCGTGACATACAAGCGGATGGAGTTTTATAGCTTTTCCTTCGACAAGCACGGGCTCAAACGCCTGAATGCCGAGACGATGCAGAGTCGGCGCGCGGTTAAGAAGAACAGGATGTTCTTTTACAACATCGTCGAGTATCGCGAAAACTTCGGGAGTTTCCATTTCGACCAGCATTTTAGCTTTTTTAATGTTAAATACAACGTCCTTATCGACGAGTTTCTTCATTATAAACGGCTTAAATAATTCAAGCGCCATTTTTGTCGGGATACCGCACTGCCACATTTTAAGATCAGGTCCGACTGTGATAACGGAGCGGCCTGAATAGTCAACGCGCTTGCCGAGAAGGTTTTGGCGGAAGCGCCCTTGTTTTCCTTTAAGCATATCGCTGATTGATTTAAGCGGTCTGTTGGAAGACCCTTTAACAACTTTTTTCTTTTTGGAATTATCGAATAACGCGTCAACCGCTTCCTGCAGCATACGTTTTTCATTGCGGATAATAATATCTGGCGCGTTAAGGGTTTGCAGCCTCTTAAGACGGTTGTTGCGGTTAATCACCCTGCGGTAGAGATCGTTAAGATCGCTTGTTGCAAAACGTCCTCCGTCGAGCTGAACCATCGGGCGCAGTTCGGGGGGAATAACAGGAATCACAGAGAGAATCATCCACTGCGGCTTGTTGCTTGAGCCGCGGAAATTTTCCACGATTTCTATTCGTTTAAGAAGTCGTTTATCGCTCTTGGTGCCTTTCTCGATCATTTTTGCGCGTAATTCCGCGGCTTTCTCGTCAAGATTAAGATTTTCCAAAAGAACGCTGATCGCCTCAGCTCCCATGCCAGCGGTAAAACCGCCGCCGAAACGTTCCTGAGCTTCATAGTATTCTTCTTCGGAAAGAAGCTGCCCTTTTTTCAAATTGGTATCGCCTGAATCGATTACAATGTATTTTTCATAGTAGAGAACAGACCTTAACTGGCTTGTGGGAAGATCGAGAAGAAGCCCCATTCTGCTTGGAACAGAGCGGTAGTACCAGATGTGCGACACGGGAGCCGCAAGCTCAATGTGACCCATTCTTTCGCGGCGGACTTTAAAGTGCGTTACTTCAACGCCGCACCTGTCGCAGATTACGCCTTTATAACGGATCGATTTAAACTTTCCGCAGTAACATTCCCATTCTTTTGTGGTGCCGAAAATACGTTCGCAAAAAAGACCTTCCTTCTCCGGCCTTAATGTCCTGTAGTTAATCGTTTCCGGTTTCTTTACTTCGCCGTAAGACCACGACCGGATCATATCCGGCGACGCCAATCCTATCATTATCGAATCAAAATCCTGAATATCCCTCATTGTTATTCCCTTCCCTTATTAGAAATTACTTCCAGACTTGGATATTAATTCCTCATCCTTTTCGGTGAGCGGTATTTGTTTTCCCTTAACATCAAAGATCGACAGATCAAGCGCAAGACCTCTTAATTCCTGAACCAGTACGTTAAACGATTCCGGTATACCGGCTGTTGTCGAAGGCTCTCCTTTTACGATTGCTTCGTAAATTTTTGAGCGACCTGTCATATCGTCGGACTTGATTGTTAAAAGTTCCTGCAATGTATTCGCGGCGCCGTAAGCTTCAAGCGCCCATACTTCCATTTCACCTAACCTCTGTCCTCCGAACTGCGCTTTACCGCCGAGCGGCTGCTGTGTAACAAGCGAGTACGGGCCAGTGGAACGCGCATGCATTTTGTCGTCTACAAGGTGGTGCAGTTTAAGGAAGTAGATTATTCCGCAGAAGATCGGGTTAACAAACTCAACGCCTGTCTTGCCGTCCTTTAAAACCGCCTTGCTTGTAAGCGGCAATCCCGCTTCTTTTAATTTTTCCTCGATTTGATCCGTGGAAGGCGACTGGAAAACGGGCGACGAATACCATTCATCCAGAGTAGAGCCTGCCCAACCAAGTTCAGTTTCCAAAAGCTGTCCGATATTCATACGGGATGGAACGCCGAGAGGTGTTAAGCAAATATCAAGCGGGGTTCCGTCTTCCATGAACGGCATGTCTTCTTCGGGCAGAATTCTCGCGACTACACCCTTGTTGCCATGACGGCCTGCCATTTTGTCGCCTTCACGCAGTTTGCGCTTTGTTGCGATTAAAACTTTTACAACTTCGTCAACGCCGGGGCTGAGGCTGTCATGATCCGTGCGTTTAAGTCTTTGAATATCGATGATTGTTCCGTCGATTCCATGCGGCACTTTAAGCGATGTGTCGCGCACTTCTTTCGCTTTTTCACCGAAGATTGAATTTAAAAGTTTAAACTCCGGTGTTGTCTCGGTTTCGCTTTTCGGCGTAACTTTACCGACAAGAATGTCGCCCGAGCGGACTTTTGCGCCGACTCTGATAATGCCTTCGTTATCAAGATTATCAAGGCTTTTTTCGGAAGTGTTGGGAATATCGCGGGTAATTTTTTCAGGACCCAGTTTTGTTTCCCTTACTTCGACAATAAATTCTTTGATGTGGATAGAAGTAAACATGTCATCCTTTACCACTCTTTGTGATATAAGGATTGAATCTTCATAGTTGTAACCGTTCCACGGCATAAAACCTACAAGAATATTGCGCCCGAGTGCAAGCTCTCCGTTCTGTGTCGCTGGACCGTCCGCGATTACCTGCCCTGTCGCGATTTTTTCGCCGAGTTTTACAATCGGGCGCTGGTTGTAACATGTGTCCTGATTGGTTCTCTGAAACTTTATAAGCTGATACACATCGTTTCCGTTTTCATCTAACGTAACCTGCGCCGCGGCTTTTACGTTACCCGCTCTTTCAGGTTTAATAACAACTTCCTGCGATGTTACGCGAAGAACGGTGCCGCCTCTTCTTGCTTTAACAAGAACGCCGGAATCATATGCGCACTTTCCTTCCATTCCGGTTCCTACGCGCGGTGCTTCCGGGAAAACCAGAGGTACAGCCTGACGCTGCATGTTGGAACCCATCAACGCGCGGTTTGCGTCGTCGTGTTCAAGAAAGGGAATAAGCGAAGCCGACACGGAAATGATCTGCTTGGGAGAAACGTCCATGTACTGGATATCTTCCGGTGAGCGCGTAATATAATCGCCCTGTTTTCTGCATGAAATTTGATCGTCCGCGAATGATCCGTTTTGGTTAACTTTCGCTGAAGCCTGCGCGATAAAGTATCGATCTTCGTCCATAGCGGAAAGATGTTCGATTTCTTTTGTGGCGATACCTTTTTCAACTTTGCGATACGGTGTTTCCAAAAAGCCGTATTCATTAACGCGCGTATAATTCGCGAGCGATACGATAAGACCGATATTCGGACCTTCCGGCGTTTCAATCGGGCACATTCTGCCGTAATGAGTATAGTGAATTTCACGTACTTCAAAACCGGCTCTGTCACGCGAAAGACCGCCGGGACCGAGAGCGTTAAGGCGCCTCTTGTGGGTAAGCTCCGCGAGCGGGTTAACCTGATCCATAAACTGCGACAACTGGCTCGATCCGAAAAATTCTTTGATCGCGGCGACTATCGGTTTTATGGAAATTAATTCCTGCGGTTTGATTGTATCGGTTTCTTTTAAACTCATTCTTTCTTTGGCGATTCTTTCCATCCTGCTGAACGCGGTCTTCATCTGGTTTGCCATCAGCTCGCCGACTGAACGAATGCGTCTGTTTCCAAGATGATCGATATCGTCGATGTACTCGTCGCCGACATACACCTTGATAAGATGTTTCATCGTAGCGATAATGTCATCGCTTGCGAGAGTATATTTGTTGTCTGGAAGATCCAGATTGAATTTTTTATTTAGCTTATAACGGCCGACCCTGCCGAGATCGTAGCGGCGGTCTGAGAAGAACATTCCAAGCAAATCTTTCTCCGCTTGTTCAACGGTAATGGATTCGCCGGGCATCAGCACGGAATAGACAGCCATGAGAGCTTCTTCTTTTGTCGGTTCGTTTCCGGCTTCTTTAACAAATTTTATATCTTCGCGCTCAAAGCAGTTAAGAAGCATGGTTGAATTTAAAGAACCATCGGCTTCAAAATCTATATAACAAATTGATTTAATTCCGTTTTTAATAAGTTCGTCTACATTGTGCGGATGAAGTTTTTCTCCGGCTCTGTAGAGCGTTCTGCCCTCTCCCTTAACAGTTTCATCGCTAACAACAACTTCCTGCGCAAGAACTTTACCGGAAATTTTTTCTTTGGTTTCGCGGTCATCTTTTATTTTTAATGTTTCTGTTTTATAGAACGCATTGATAATTTCTTCTCTTGTGTTAAGACCGAGGGTGCGAAGGAAAATTGTTCCAAGTATTCTTTTTTTTCTGTCGATCTTCGCGTAGATAAGATCCCGCTTTTGATCGATCTCAAACTCAAGCCAGCTTCCGCGGTAGGGAATAATTCGCGAAGAGTAAATGCCTTTTTCGTGGCTGAATATAACGCCAGGCGAGCGGTGTATCTGCGAAACAACTACCCTCTCCGCTCCGTTAATGATAAAAGTACCCCTTTCTGTCATAAGAGGAATGTCGCCCATGTAAATATCTTTCTGGCGGATTTCGCCTGTCTGCTGGAATTCAAGGTTAACACGCGCTTTAAGCGGGACAGAATAGGAAAGCCCTTTCTGCTTACATTCGAGTTCAGTTACTTTTATATTTTCTTCGTCGAAGGTGTAATATTCAAACACAAGCCGCATATCTTCGTTGGGGCTTTTAATCGGGAATGTTGATTCAAATACATCCTGAAGCCCCTGTCTGGCAACTTTTTCGCCTTTATTTATTTTTTCTCTTTGTAAAAAACGTTCGTAGGAATTGATTTGAATATCGATTAGATCAGGAAGATCCATTACATCCTGAATATCCTGTCCGATATACATGCGCTTATCGGCTTGCTTTACCTTAGTCATTGTTCTCCCCTTCCTGTCTATATGTTAACATTTTAATACTATTCTACACAACTAAAAAAACCGCAAAGCCTGACCGTTAATCACCGGATTAATCGGCCAGGCAAATGAGGAAAAATACTAGAGAAAACAAATCTTACTGAATCTCAACAGTACCGCCTGCCGCGGTGATGGCTTCCTTGATTTTTGCCGCCTCATCCTTGGAAACGCCTTCCTTAAGCGGTTTAGGCGCGCCTTCAACAAGGTCTTTTGCCTCTTTAAGCCCAAGTCCTGTGACCTGGCGAACTTCCTTAATAACGGCAATTTTCTTGGCTTCATCAAACGCTTTGAGAATAACATTGAATTCTGTTTTCTCTTCGGCCGCAGGAGCAGCAGCTCCTCCGCCGCCGGCGCCTGCTGCCGCTACCGCTACGGGAGCCGCGGCTGAAACACCGAACTTTTCTTCCATCATTTTTACCAGTTCGGAAACCTCCAGAACTGTCATCGACGCGATCGATTCTAAAATTTCTTCTTTTGTGGCTGCCATATTATCTTCTCCTAATAATTTAATTTGCTCATCATACGAAAAGCATTCTTCTATTGAAAATCAACAGGACGGCAGCGCGCGTCATCGACGCACGAAGCCTGATGATTTATCTACAAACACGCCTAAGCGCCTTTTTTGTCCGCCACCGCCTTAACAGTGCGAACCAGTCTTGAAGGTATGTCATTGAGCGCGGCGGCAAGACTGCGCGCCGGTCCGTTCATTACCGACATGAGCATTGAAATAAGTTCCAGTCTTCCCGGGAGTTTCGAGAACGCTTCTGTCTGCGCGGCATTGTAAATGGTGTCGCCGATCAACGCCCCTTTAACTTTTAAGGCGGGAACTTCTTTTAAAAAGTCAAACAGAATCTTCGCTACTTCGTTGGCGTCGCGCGGAGTAATCGCAACTGCGGTAGGTCCGACAAGATACGAAGATACGTCCTGAGTTCCCATCTGCTCAAAGGCAAGACGCGCGAAATTATTTTTAATAACTTTGTATTTAACATCTTTCGCGCGCAGTTGTTTTCTTAAACCGGTGATCTGCTCGACAGTAAGACCTCGGTAATCGGTAAAAATATAATCACCTGCAGCTCCGAGAGTATCTTTCAGCTCGCCTATAGCTTTGGTTTTACTATCCTGTATTTTTTTTGCTATTATAGCCATATTTCCCCCTATTCACCGTCTTTAATGTCAACCCATACACCGGGTCCCATTGTAGACGCAACCGAAACGGTCTGGATAAATTCGCCTTTTACATCGACAGGACGTTTACGCCTGACTTCCGTCATTATCGCGGTAATATTTTCCGCAACCTGCGAAGGTTCCATCGAAACTTTTCCGACTGCAATGTGCATAACGCCTGTTTTGTCGGCTCTGAATTCAACACGGCCTTTTTTAAGTTCGGCTAACGTGCCTTTAAGATCGAAGGTTACGGTTCCGGTTTTCGGATTGGGCATTAAACCCTTGCGTCCAAGCACCATACCAAGTTTTCCTACGTCTTTCATCATATCGGGAGTCGCGACAGCGATATCAAAATCCGTCCAGCCGCTCTTTACCTTTTCGATTAAATCTTCCGCGCCGACAAAAGCGGCTCCCGCTTCCTGCGCTTCTTTTTCTTTTTCGGGTTTGCAGAAAACCAGAACTTTTTTCTCGCCCCGGAACTGATGAGGAAGAACTACTGTGTCGCGCACAGACTGGCTCTTTTTAAGATTGAGTTTAACGGACAAGTCTACAGTTTCATCGAACTTTGCGTAAGCCATCGATTTAACAAGAGTTAACGCTTCTGTAAGCTCGTAAGTGTTTGTTGAGTTGTATTTTTTGACGCTTTCGTTATATTTTTTTCCGTGTTTCATTTTTCTACCTCAACACCCATAGACCGGGCAGTCCCGGCGATAATCTTTACGGCAGCGTCAAGATCGTTTGCGGAAAGGTCAGCCATTTTCATTTTCCCGATGTCTTCCAGTTGCTTTCTGGAAATTTTACCGACCTTTACCTTGTGGGATTCTTTTGATCCCTTATCAAGCCCGATTGCTTTTTTGATTAAAACAGAAGCGGGAGGAGTTTTGAGGATAAATGTAAATGATTTATCAGCGTAAACCGTGATAATAACAGGGATTGTGAGTCCCGGTTCCATGCCCTTTGTCTTGTCGTTAAACTGCTGGACAAATTGCGGAGCGCTTACCCCGTGAGGGCCTAACGCGGGACCTACGGGCGGAGCCGGAGTGGCTTTCCCGGCAGGACATTGCAGCTTAATGTAAGCTGTTACCTTTTTCTTTGCCATTTTTTCTCCTTCGTGGTGTGTACGGCGGCAAACCGCACTAACGCTGCCATCCTACAAGTTAGGTGACATCTTCCACTATTAAATTTTTTCAACCTGCAGAAGATCGACTTCTACAGGAGTATTTCTTCCGAAAATTCCTACCATTACTTTTAACTTATTCTTTTCCTGATTAACTTCTTCGATGGTTCCCGTGAATGATTCAAACGGCCCGTCGACAATTTTAACCTGCTCTCCGGGCGTAAATGACTGTCTTGTGCGGACTGTCCTCTCGCCTTTAATCTCGCCTGACTTTTGTAAGATCGCGCGCGCTTCGTCGCCCGACAGCGGCTGAGGTTTTCTGTCCGCGGGAGTTCCTACAAAACCTGTAACTCCCTGAATCTTTTTAATTTTTGTACACGGCGCTTTCCATCCCATATCGGCATCCGGCAGATCCATTTCTACAAGGATGTATCCGGGGAGGAACTTTCTGGTTTGTGTGCGTTTCTTTCCATCTTTTACTTCTACAACTTCTTCGCAGGGAACTTTCACGTCACGGACAATACTTTTATCCAGTTCTCCGTTTTCGGTCATCATGCGGATGGTTTTTTCAATTTTGTTCTCGTATCCTGAATAAGTATGCAGGACGTACCAGCCAGTAGCCATTGTTTACCTTACTTATTTTAAAATAACGCCCTGATACCCAGGAGCAGTAACATATCTATTAAACCTAAAACCGCGGCGACAACAACGGTAGAAACGATAACAACTTTGACGGAACTGATAACGTCGTCCCTGCCGGGCCAAACTACCTTTTTAAGTTCCGCATAGGATTCTTTGAAAAACTGAATAATCTTTTTCATACCACTTTCCTTTCCTTACATCCGGTGCATAATCTTCTACAGGCGCATATTGCGAACAGGCGCAGTAGGCTTCGAACCCACGACCTGCGGTTTTGGAGACCGCCGCTCTACCAACTGAGCTATACGCCTAGATTCCTACTTTATCTTGGTCTCCTTGTGGAGCGTATGCTTTTTGTCATGCGGACAATATTTCTTAAACTCAAGTTTTTCCTGAATATTGCGCCTGTTCTTACTGGTTGTATAATTGCGCCTTTTACATTCACTGCATTGAAGGGCTATCAATTCTACTACTGTCTTCTTGCTCGCCATAACTATAACCTCTCTAAAAATATGGGAAATTCCCTAACAGGGCTTTTTCCAGCCCTCAATCAGAATCGAACTGATGACCTCATCCTTACCATGGATGTGCTCTGCCAACTGAGCTATAAGGGCATAAAACATGGAGAAACGCAAAGCACTTTACGCCGTTCTATGAGGATAACAAAAATGGAATTTTTGGTCAATAGGTTTTAATAAAAAATTGCGTTTTATTGCCTATTTTGCTCGAATTTTTCAAGCGCTTGAATAATCCTAAAATATGCCGGTTTTGCCGTTGTTTTGGGATAACCCTCAAAAATAAGGGGTAAAGCCCTTGCGCGCCAGCTTTGCTGGTCAAAACAACCCCAAAATGTCACGCGTTCGATAATATCAGAGTTTTCCAAAAATACTTTAAACAACTCGCCGTAAAGACCTGCCGCTCGGTTTTTTCCCGCGCTGGAAGGCGCCGTTCTGCTGCTGTATTCCCCCCAGCTCTGCGATAATATGTCAAGTTCTGTAATAGCCAGTTTTACTCCCAAAGGTCTGAACAAATTGATGGAATTCTTCACGCTGGAGGCAGTTACATCGGTATTATGATGGCTTTGCATACCGATTCCTTCTATCAATAGGCGCTCACCGCCATTTTCTTTCAGGTATTGGGCGTTAACGTCGCGAACCATATCGCGGACAGCCAAAGCTTTGTTGTAATCGTTCAGATTATAGTCGTTATAGTACAAAATCGCCGCCGGATCGGCTTTACGGGCGGCAAGAAACCCTTCATAAACAAAGTCCGCTCCGATGGACTTGAACCAGGGATTTTCCATTCTTAAATTGGTTTTCCAGTTTCCGCCGCCGGCTATACCCTCGTTTAAGACATCCCAAGAGTAAATTTTACCTGCATAACGCCCTACGACATCGCTTATATATTGCTTCATTGCCGTAAGAGCGACATTTTTTGGCTGGTCAGCCATTTTTATCTGCCAATCTGGGATTTGACCGTGCCAGAGTAATGTATGCCCTACGACTTTAAGATCGGAAGCAAGAGCGGCATTGATCATTCTGTCCGCCACTTCCCAATTATAGGTGATTTCTCCTGTTGAAGCGTCGCGCCAGCGTGTAATGGAGGCGGGTTTTAGCTCGTTTTCATGAGTAATAACATTAAAATGATGGGTAAGACGCCGGTTTGCAATCGAAGCCGAGCCCGAAGGAACATCGCTCGGGAATCCGCCCTGACTCTGGCTTGATCCGTTATGAAAAATACTGCCAATCATAAAATACCGGCTAAATTGATCCTTTAGGGGCGGCAATGTCATTATATCGACGCCTGTTTCTTCGTTTCTTTCGCTCTGAACGCTGGTACAAACGCCGAAAATCAAAACAAACGTAAAAACAGATAAAACACCCAATAAACTTAGCGGCAGTTTTTTCAAATTCCCCTCCTAGACTAATTCCTTCTATATCTTATATCATTACACAGTAAATTGCTATATGTTTTTTGCCATTTTAAGGAGGAATTATGTCGATACATATCGCTGCTAAAAACGGAGAGATTGCCGAAGTTGTTTTATTACCGGGAGATCCCCTGCGCGCAAAATTTGTGGCGGAAAATTTTCTGGAAAACCCCGTTCAATATTCAAGCGTAAGGAATATGCTCGGTTTTACAGGGACATATAAAGGGAAAAAAGTTTCTGTTCAAGGAACAGGTATGGGAATTCCTTCGATATCGATATATGTAAACGAATTATTCAGCGAATACGGAGTAAAAAGAGCGATTCGCATCGGAACCGCAGGTTCAATCAATATAGATATAAAAATCCGCGATATAGTGCTTGCAATGTCCGCATGCACCGATTCAGGCGCTAACTATTTACGTTTTAACGGCAAACATTACGCGCCATCGGCGACATTCACTCTGTTAAAAACAGCGTGGGACATCGCGGTCTCTAAAGGATGGCAGCCGAAAGCAGGTCCTGTTGTTTCATCCGACATGTTTTATACAGATGATCCTGACGATTGGAAACTTTGGGCGAAATACGGCTGTCTCGCCGTAGAAATGGAAAGCGCCGAACTGTACACTCTTGCCGCAAAATACGGACGCGAAGCCCTTTGTATTCTAACAATTTCCGACAGCATGATCACAAAGGAGAGCACCACTTCCGAAGAGCGGCAGAACACCTTCACCCGCATGATGGAAGTCGCGCTGGAGACGGCGGTGAGTTAGGACTTGCCGGCTTAACATACTTGTCGACTTTTTCGATTAGTTCGCTTTCTTTAAAAGGTTTTATAACATAATCGCGGGCCCCCAAAGCGATGGCTTCTACTACCTGCTCTACCGTTCCGGCGGATGTCAGCATTATAATCGGGGTGTCTTTGTAATCTGGTAATTCACGTATCATGGGAATAAGTTCAAATCCGTTAATAACAGGCATTAAATAGTCTAAAATAATCAGATCAGGAGATTTTATTTGCAGAAAATTGATTACGGATTCAGGTTTGGATATTGTATGCACTTTATATTTGGCATGTAAAGCCGTTTGTATTATTTTTAATTCGCTCACAACATCGTCGACGGCGAGAATGTGCGGTTTATTATCATTATTCTTTCCTTTGCCTGTTCTGCTTTTAGCGACGTGTCTTTCGATACATTCGACCAGAGCCATTGTTTCAAAGGGTTTGATTATAAAATCGACCGCGCCGAATGAAAGCCCCCGGACCACGCTCTCCTTGTCGTGCTGGCTGGTAATGAAAACAACCGGTATATTTTCATAGCGTTCATCATCTTTTAAATCTTTAATAATATCGTAACCGTTACGATGGGGCATATTTATATCAAGCAGAATTATATCGGGAGTAATTTTTTCCAGAGATTTGAACAGAATTTCGGCGGATTCGGCGGGATACACCTCATGATACCCGGCAAGCCTTCTTTTAAGCGTTAATAAGCTTGTACTCACATCATCAACATAGATAATTTTATAACGTTCTTTTTCACCGTCATTGTCCATAAAAGCCGTCCTTTGAAATGTTACCTTTATATTATCATAGCTTTATGATTTTTGGTATTAATTTACAAGAAAATACAAAAATAGAATAATATTATAAGCGCCTTTTTACAAGAATTATAGATATATACCGTTCTGTAATACTCCTATTTTCCGATAAGCTTCATCTGCACTGTAAATACTTCGCAATCTCTTCAAATTCCATTCTGTCGATACGTTCCCGAAGCCAGACAATTAAATCGTTATCCGACTCGTATTTATATTTTTCCAATTCATCCATCGCCTCATCGGCGCCGTCCATATCAAAGTCATTGCAGGCACTAACAAGGTTATCTAGAATTTTTATATCCGGTTTATCTTTAACAGGTTTGTCGCTATTCGTATCAAGTTTTGACAACACGTTCTCGATGCCGGAAATTAAATTTCTTGCGTGTTCCATAAAAGAAGAATGATTTATTTTTATATAATTTATATCGTTCGCTTTTCCGGCTTCTTCAAGACCTCTGGCTTCTTCGGCAATTTCATCCGCGGAAATATCATAACTTACACCCTTTATCCCGTGAACAATAATAATATAATCCGCGAGGGTATCTTCGTTAAAAGTTTCAATTTTATCAAGCATGGAACTTACGCCGGCTGTATAAGAGCGTAAAATATTAATGTATACTTTTTCGTTGCGGTCAAAGCGTTTAAAACATTTATTTACATCCAGCCCGTGAATTTCCGCGCCGAAAAATACCGAGTCAGGCGCGATCTGTTCCGCCGGTTTTTCATTTTGCGCCTGCATTTCCTGTGTCTCCTGCTGCCGTTTCGCAAAACTTCGGGCTTCGTCTAATACATTCTGCGGCTGTTTATCGCGCACATAGGTATTCATAATAATGTTTAACTGGCGTATATCAATCGGTTTTAAAATAAAATCATTAAAATCGTTTTTTATAAATATATCCGCCTGCCCGCCGATGGCATCGGCTGTCAACGCGACTATTGTTCCTTTGTATCCAGCTTCGCGTATATGTTTAACAGCCTCTATGCCGTCCATTCCCGGCATCATGTGATCCATAAACACTACATCGTATACTTTCCCTTCTTTTATTTTTCTAATCGCTTCCGGTCCCGAAGTCGCCGAGTCGATTTCCTTTAGCGTATACGGCAGCAATAATCCCTTTGTAACATAAATATTCGTGTCAACATCATCAACGACAAGAATCTTTCCGTAAGGCATTGGATCGATTGATAATTGAATATTTTTTAAATAAGCGCGGTTATACATGCGGAAGCGGCGCAGATTATCCGCTACTTCATTGCCTATCACAGCGGAATCGGCTTTCCCCTGAAGCAGATGAACAGTAAACGAAGTACCCTTGCCAACTACGCTTTCTACTTTTATTTCGCCGCCCATCAGATTGATAAGGTTACGGGTTATAGGCATTCCAAGCCCTGTGCCTTCTTTTACGCTGTTAGCTTCCTGATTAAACCTTGCGTATTCGTCGAACAGTTTATCCATCTGCTCTTTTGACATTCCTTGTCCTGTATCACTTACAATAAATTTAAGCGGCACTTTATCCTCATCTGTTAAATTGACAGCATCATCAATTACAACAGACATGCTTACTTTGCCGGTTTCTGTATATTTAAAAGCGTTACTCAGTAAATTATTCAAAATTTGTTTAACGCGAAGCTCATCGCCTATTAAAGTTACGGGAATATTTTCTTCTACATTGAGTTCAAACTCTATTCTCTTGCTACCAATCCTCATCATATTCAATTGAACAGCGTCGCTTATCATGCTGGCGAATTCATAATTTTTATTCAGTATTTCATACTTACCCGATTCAATTTTTGAAAGATCGAGGATATCGTTTATAATGCTCATGAGCATATCACCGGAAGTGTATATTTTTTGAAACGCTTCCATGACTTGAGGCGCAAGATTTTCCTGTCTGAGCTGTATTTCCGTAATGCCGATAATCGCGTTCATGGGAGTGCGGATTTCGTGGCTCATTGTGCTAAGGAAGTTGCTCTTTGCTTTATTTGCCGCAACAGCAGACGCATGTTGTTCCTCTGCTTCATCAACGCGATCTTTTAATGTTGTTACCATGGTGTGCAGAGCATCTGCAAGCAGCCCGATTTCATCGTTGCTTTTAATTGTTATTTCGTCATTGAGATTACCTTTTGCAACACTAACCGCGAATTGAGTTATTTTACGGACAGGCAGACTTATTCTTCTTCCTATAATACTTGCCGCCAAAGTAAAAATACTTATGATACCAAGCGAACAAATAAGAATGATAAATAAAACTCTGTTTGTTTCTCTTGTCTGCAGATCCATCGGCATCGCTATAGACCACATGCCGATAATTTCATTGTTATAATTATTTATAGGCCAATACATTGTCATATACGGAGAGTCGAAAATTTCTGTTTGAACTATTATGCTTTCGCCTTTGTTAAGCACAGTGTCTGTTATTTGCAAATTTTTAAGTTCCTCACCGTTACTGCGTTTACCTGCTCTGTCCTTTAAACTGGTCATTAAAATTATGTCATTTTTATAAAGAGATAAATGTATACCTGTTAATTTATACAGATTGTCAACATAATCTTCCGAGCAAATATTTGAACCAAGAGACAAAGCGCCTACCATAACTCCGTTTTTATAAATCGGCGAAAAGCAATTAATAGTGTAGGGAACAAGAGCTGTCTCATCAAAGAAAAACCCCGACGAAGTATGTCCTCTAAGCGCATATTGTATAACATCACGCTCTGAGATATCGTCTCCTTTTAAATCGGAGTGGCTTCTGAAAATAACAATGCCATTGGTATCGGTAAAGGCTATAGAATCGATATCGCGCCTAATCCAAGAAATCTGCGAATTTTTCATAATGCCATTCGTGTCCGACCTTTGCACGGCATTCACAAGATCGGGCAAGGTTGTGAGGAATTTAATATTCTGCAATAATCTGTTTTCTTCCTGCTGATGCATTCTTTGTATCATGGAATGCATAGCGGTCATTTCTTTCTGTATTGTAAAATCAAGCAGTCTGCTCATTAAAATGATGGTTATGATTAATATGGTTAAACTTGAGGCTATTACGCCTGCGACAGCGATTAGTATTATTTTTCTTGAAATTTTAAATTTCATAATTTCACCTTGGGGATACCAAATTCCTTCTGTAATAAAAATATTAATTATTAAAGATTATTAAAAAAACTTTTAATAATCTTTAAATTCTAATAAAATTATACCATGCCGTGCCGCGGTTAGCAATTAGCATTATTTAAAAAGACGCCGCCTGATGTCTATTCAAGCGGCGCAATTCTCATTTTTATTACTTTTCCCCTCTTATCTTTTTGTAAATTGTAGGTCCAAGGAACCAGCCGGCAATCGCGCCGCCGATGGTGCCGATTACCGGTATAAAAGATAAAACAACACCGCCGATAACAGCGCTAATAATTTTTATCTTTTTATCGTCTGAAGCGTTGTCGTTTGAACTTGACGAATTAGACGGCGAACTGTTATATGATCTTGCCGAGTTTCCGTATCCCTTTCCTCTTAACTCGTTAAGTTTTTTCTGCGCGGTTTCGTGTCCCTGATCCGCGGCTTTACGGTACCATTCGATTGCATTGTCATATTCGCCGATCATTTCATAACATACGCCGAGATTACACTGCCATGAATCGTATCCTTTTTCCGCCAATTTTCTTGTCCCCGGTATGGCTTTACGAAACCATTCGCGCGCCTCGTTTTGATTCTGCGGTACGCCTGAGCCTTCATATAATGATTCGGCATAACAATATTGCGCCTGCGTGTGCCCCTGTTCCGCGGCTTTGCGGTACCACTCGGTGCCGACTGCCTCGTCTTCTTCCACGCCCTCGCCGAAGAAATAACAAAAGCCAAGCTGGTGCTGCGCGTCGGCGTTTCCAAGAGCCGCTGATTTATGGTACCACTGAAGCGCTTTATCTTTGTCTTCCTCTACGCCTTCGCCTTCGTTATAAAGTTCGGCAAGTTCGTACTGCGCTTCGGCATGACCCATTTCCGCGGCTTTAAGGTAATATTCAAATGCTTTGTATATATCTTCTTTGCCTTCGTAACCGTAGCGGAAACTTTCAGCTTGATCATAGAACTCGGCGCCTGGGCCTGAGCTTGATCTTGAACTTTTACCGCTGAGCGCGTCAAGAGCTTCCTGTGCGTCATCACACCCTTGCGCCGCAGATTTTTGATACCATTCAACAGCTTTTTCTTTATCTCCGTTTACTTCGTTATATCTGCCGACCATGAACTGCGAATAATCGTCTCCCTCCATCGCCATCCCCAAAACTTTTCCATACGCTTTGCTGTACCATACAATAGCTTTTTCTTTATTATCCGCATTACCGTCATAAATTAATTCGGCAGCTCTAAATTGCGCCAAAGGATTACCCATCTCAGCCGCAACAAGGAAAGTTTCAATTGCTTTTGCGGTATCCTGTTCTGTACCCATGCCAACTTCGTAAGCAAAAGCAAGCGAAAGCAAGCCTTCTCTGTTTCCCTGTTCCACTTCAGATTTAAAAATCTTGAACGCTTCTTCGTAATTCCCCTCATTATTCAGCCTTTCAGCCTCGGCAATCCTTTCCTCCGGCGTCTGCCCGCCTCCGCTTTTGTAAGCACTATACTTACTTTTCATGTCATTACCCATAATTTCCTCCTTAATAATATTTTTAGCTATGCCATGCATAGCAAAGGTCACTTTATTTATCGTCTAATCCCTTCCATGTAAATCCACAGCTACTGCGTAGTTGATTGTTCTGTTTTCGCGCCTTTTTTTGATTCCTGTATTTCCTGTACCAAACTGATATAACCGGGAATCGCAAGCGCAAGCATTACAATAAAAAGAATATTTTTTTTATTACGCCACGCGACAAGCGCAATTATGAAACCGGCAAGCAGTGAGCCAAAAATAACGCCTGTTAAAATATAGACATTATCGATAGCCAGTTTTTGATAAACAAGAAATACGGTTAGACAAACACCTAAACCAATCACAACACCAAAGAGAAATGACACAAAACCGTTTCTCTGATCGATATAATAACTATCTCCTGAACTGTAACTTGATGATGAGTAGGAATCATCATCATCGTCGTCGTATGAAGACGATCTGCTTGCGTTTTCTACCTGTCTTCTGTTCAGCGAATTTGCGTATGATGTAAAAGTATCGACAAGATATGTGTTATTCTCACAATCTGAACATTTGTCGCCGCTGCTGATGTACGCGCCGCACCTGCTGCAATTTGCCATAAAAACCTCCTTTTAGTTTCCATTGTTATTTGCTCCTTATCATGCTATATTTAACTTATGACAATAACTCAAACTATAAACATTCCGCCCGACCGCCGCATTACTCTAGAAGTTCCCCGCGAAGTGCCGACTGGTGCGACTATTATTGCCTTTACTCCGGCTAAATCATCAGCAAAGTCTCCTGAAGAAATTGCGGCAAGAGACAGGGAACTTTTTGAAAAATATGCAGACGAGCTGAATGCCGAAGCGGAAGATGTACTTTCGTACCAAAATATGTATATGGACGAACTGGAAAAATGAAGCGCGGCGACTTGTTTCTGATATACAAAAGCTCCAAAGACGACCCAAAGAAACAAAGAGTTTTTCTTGTTGTTTCCAGACAGGATTGCATAGATAAAGGTTTTTCCAGCGTCATCTGCGCCCCTATTTATTCGAAATACCACGGCATTTCCACCCAAGTTGTTGTTGGCGTTGATGAGGGGCTCAAGCATGAAAGCGCCATCTTCTGTGATGAACTTATTAGTTTTCCAAAGCGTATACTTACAAATTATATTGGACATCTCTCTGATTCCAAAATGGAAGAAGTAAATACCGCGCTGCGGATTGCTTTGGCTGTTTAACCTTTTAGTTTCCATTGTTATTTGCTCCTTATCATGCTATATTTAACTTATGAAGCTTGAATTTGTGTTTGTCCCTTCTGCTTTCAAACATGGCTTTACTGAAGAAGATATTCGTCATGCATACAAAACTATGATTCTTAAGGGGTTGCTTGAAGGGTATGATAACAAGTACGCTTTTGTTGGTTTTAACCGGGCAGGTAACCCGATTGAAGTATACTATAACCCTATTGGCGATGATACGATAAAGATTTTTCGTGCTATGAATGCCAGGGACAGCACTATTACGCAAATCAGGTAGAAGGAAAAGATTATGAAAGAATATACTGACATGACTGATGAAGAATATGATGCTCTTGATGAAGAGTTGACGAAAAACCCGCCAAGAATCATTTCTAATGGCAACGATTGGCTTAGTCTGCACGAAATGCGTTCTTTGGGTTTTTCTAACCTGACTATCAACTATCTTACGACCAAAGCCGCCGCAAATAATAAAACCCCTGCCCAAATTATTGATGAACTTGTAAATAAAGAACTTGCTTTGGCTGTTTAATCTTTTAGTTTCCATATAATCTCTCCTCTTTTTTTAACCACGAACCACACAAACCTCACTAACTTTTCGTCCGCTTTCTAAGAGAGGGTTCTGATTCGTGAGGTTAGCGGCAAAATTCTCCATTACTATTTATTCCCTTTAATTTTTTGATAAATTCAAGGACCCAGAAACCAGCCGGCTATTGCACCGACTATAGTGCCAAGTATTGGAATAAAAGATAAAACAACTATCGCTTCCGCTGCCAACAATTTCCAAAGTGCCGCTTTTGAAAGCTTTGTACTTGTTCATCTTTTCCTTGCCCATAATTTCTCTCCTTAATATTTTTTATTATTCATAAGAATAATATTATTACGCATTGCGTTATCCGATAAATTTGCCGTCTTTCCAGTTACCGTCCTCAACCCTACCATCCGGGTAAGTCATTTTTCCTTTACCGTTTCGTTTGTCATCTACAAAATCGCCTTCGTAAATACAACCGTTGTTATATGTCATTTTTCCTTTGCCGTTTTTTCTGTCATCAGCAAAATCACCTTCGTAACCTACATTGCCGTCAGGAGCTGTAAGTTTCCCTTTGCCATGCAGAGAGTCGTTTAAAAAATCGCCTTCGTAAATAAAGCCGTTGGTAAATAACAATTTTCCTTTGCCAGTGCGCTTGCCGTTCAGGTAATCGCCTTCATAAACAGAACCGTCTTCAAATGTCTGTTTGTTTTTGCCGGTAAAACCTGATTCAAGCAAAAGCATTTCCTTTGCGCCTTCGTGCCCCTGCGCCGCCGCTTTTTTGTACCATTCAATTGCTTTCGCTTTATCCTGCTTAACGCCGTTACCTTCGCTGTAGCAGTCGCCCAGCATTGCCTGAGATTTTGCGTGCCCGCGTTCCGCCGCTTTTAAGAACCATTCAAATGCTTTGCCATCATTCTGTTCTACGCCTATTCCGTTGTAATAACAGTCTCCTAAATCAAACATCGCGCCTTCATTATGAAACGCGAATTTATCAGTCCTCTCCGCTGCTTTTTTATACCATTCAAACGCTTTAACAGGATCCTCATCAACGCCGTAACCTTCCTTGTAGCAAGTGCCCATCATATTTTGCGCTTCAAGGTGCCCCTGTTCCGCCGCTTTGCGGAAATATTCAGCGCCCTTTGGCTGATCCTTTTCTACTCCCATTCCAAGGATATAAAAAGTGCCAAGTTCATACTGGCTTTCTTTCAATCCTTGCTGCGCGGATTTTAAAAACCATTTTACGGCTTCCGCATAATCCTGTTTAACTCCCTTGCCGTCGCGGTAATGAGATCCGATTATCATTTGCGAAGCGGCTTCCCCTTTTTCCGCTAAAGGCAGACGGAGTTTAAACGCTTCTTCGTAGCGCCCTGCATTCCAGAGGATAAGAAGCCTCTCTTGAATGTCCGACGTCATATCAAGCGCGTCGCCGCTGCTTTCTTCGATGTCGGGCGCAAATTCCTTAAGCAGTTTAATCAAATTATTAGCGTAAGTGTTAAATACATTTGTGCGCGGGCCTTTGCCGTCTTTGGATTTTTCATTTAGGTCTGCGCCCAGTTTTATTAACAGGCGGATTAAATTGAGGACGGTGCCTTCGCCGTGTTCTTTCATTAATTTAATATAATTGAAAATTAAAAAGTCTAAAGGAGTTGACCCGCGATCGTCAGGCAGATGCCCCGTAAGCGGCAAGCCCTGTTTTGCGTAAGCTTCAAAAACGTCCGCTCTTCCCGGCATTTCGGCAAGCAGGAAGCGCAAGTCGAACATCGATCTTTCCTTCCAGTCCGGTATTAATTCTTTATATGACAGGAACGGCAGCAAGCCTGTAATAAAGAACTGGCTCCACGGCGGAAGCTCTGTAAACCCGTCCGTTTCTTCCAAATAGTCGGGGTACATGTCAGAAAGCCACACCATTAGAAGCGAATCAGTTTCGTTTAACGCTTTTTTAATTAACGCGATTTGGGAAGCGTCCTTCTCCTGCGCCATTTCCTCGCCCTTGTAATATTTCTTTTTACCGATTGTTATTCTACCTTCTTCCTGCAGTTTAAGGTAAACATGGTTAAGGGCGCGTTTCGGAGAATAATCTTCTTTCTTAAAATATTCGCAGAAATCGTAGGCAGCTTTTTTACCGTGCGCACCTTCGGCAATGCTCAAATACAAATAAAACGCGGTGTTCGGTTTTTTAAGTTCTTCTGTGTAGTAGGACGATTCAGCCAGCAGAGCCGCAGCGATCTCTTCGGAGTTTTTACATACCTTGCCGCCCTTACTGGTAAAGGGGTGCCCCGGATTGAGCGTATACATGGCTGTATAACAGCCTACCGCTTTTTCGTTTGCGTATTTTTTTATAAGCTTTTGAATTTCGCCGAGCAGTTTTTTGTCGCCAGATTTTTCAAGCCACGCGATTATTTCGCCGCCGTAAAGCAAAGCCATTGCATTGTCGGGATATTTAGTAAAAAGAACGGCTAATTCTTCGGGATTGGAAGCCGTCTCGCTTCCGACTTTAATTGGTTCGTAAATAAATCGCGCCGCTTTTTGTCCGGGCTCGAGTTTTTCGCCTTTAAGCCATTTGTCCAGCTCGATTTTCCCCCAGCGATCTTTTTTGTCCGGTTTTATTAATCCTTGTATTATTATTTTTGTGTCTTCCGGCATGTCGGCGGGGAACTGCGTCTGCTCTTTTAAAATCATATCGTCGCGCTTTGCCTCGGGGATTCCCTTAAACGGTTTTTCGCCGAGCCACAGTTCCAGCATTGTGATGCCCAGCGCGAAGTAATCAACGCTCGGGGTCACGTTCACATAGACCGAATCGCCATCCGGCGCAAGCTCGGGCGCGGCGTAAAGCGGGGTGCAGCTCGCTAAAACTTTTGTCTCCTCGCCAGAACCCATCACGCTTGAAATGCCGAAGTCGGCGAGGATGAGGGACGCTTTCTGCGCGTCGCGGAAATAAATGTTGTCGGGTTTTATATCCTGGTGGATGACTCGGTATTCGCCGTGCATCTGCATAAGCCCGTCTATTATCATTTTTACGACGGCTCTTAGTTTATGCGGGTCTTTTACCGCTCCAAGCGATCTGATGTAGTGGTTTAAGGTTCCGCCTTCCGCAAGCTCCATCAGTTCAAAATCCTGATCGCCCAGTTTTCCGAAGTCGTAAAGATGGATTACGTTGTTTTTAGGGTTGCCTTTTATTTTTTCAAGCACTTTCACAGCGTCGTCCGTCAGCGGCGCTTCTGTTTTGTAATGTTTCAGCACGTAGTGCTTGCCGTCCATCGTGATTTTATAAACGACGGCTTCGCTCGAACTCATGCTGATGATGTTTTCCACCGTGCAGTTTTTCCCGTTTAATTCCAACGGCTGTCCCGTGCCGAAAATGTTTACGCCCGCCGGCCCTGAGCCGCCGCCCGCACCCTGCCCGGATTTTTTTGTTCCATCATCGACTGCCTTTTTAGTCGGATCGTTTCCGGCTTTCTTTGTCGCGTCGCTATCAAGAGGGGTACCTTCGCCTTTCAGGCTCGGTTGAGGTTCTACCCGCCTTGTGTCGCCACCCTGGTCGGCGCGCCTTGTTCCGTCGTTTAAGTTTACTCTTTTAGTTTCCATTTAATATCTCCTTATTTAATTTTTCATTACCTGATATATTCGTTGTTTTCCCATGCGTCTTTTATAACATTTCAAGCGCTCCTTCGTGTCCCTGCTCCGCCGCTTTACGGTACCACTCCATAGCTTTTTCTTTGTTCTGTTTAACGCCGATTCCTTCTGTGTAGCAATCGCCAAGCATCGCCTGCGCGTCAGCGTTTCCAAGATTCGCGGCTTTTAAAAACCACTCAACAGCTTTGGCATCGTCCTGCGCAACGCCCTTGCCTTCGAAATAACAGTTACCTAAATTAAATTGCGCTTCGGTATTATCCTGACGCGCCGCTTTAAGGTACCATTCAACGGCTTGACCGTAATCTTCCGGCATTCCTATACCGTAAAAACATGCGTCGCCCATATTGGTCTGCGCCTTATGGAATCCGCGATCAGCCGATTTGCGGAACCATTCAAGAGCTTTAGCCTGATCCTCGGGCGCTCCTAAGCCGTCCAGAAAACAGTGACCCAACATATTCATAGATAATTCATCATTCTGCTCCGCGGCTTTCAAAAACCATTCAATAGCTTTAGGATAGTTCTGCGCTACGCCGTGACCGAAAAAGTAACATGACCCTAAACTATTCTGACCGTCTTTATAATTCTGCTGCGCCGATTTACGGAACCATTCAACAGCTTTAGCCAGATTCTGCTCTACTCCGGCGCCGTTGTAATATGCAAGACCCATTTGATTCTGCGACAATGCGTCTCCCTGCTCCGCGGCTTTGCGGTACAATTCAAACGCTTTTGCGTAGTCAAGCGGTACGCCTAAGCCTCTGACATAAAAAAAGGCGAGCTTTGCCTGATATTTCGCGTCTCCTTTTTCCGCTAAAGGTATAAGTATCTGCAGCGCTTCTTTATAGCGTCCGGCGTTTTCCAAAATACTAATCTTATTCCATTCACTGCTTACTTCTTCCAGTACATCACTGCCGTCTCCGAGATCAGGAATATATTCTTTAATTAAATCCCGCACTAAATAATTCTGTATAAAGAAAACACTTTTTCGCGGACATGTACCATCTCTTGATTCTGCGTTTGGATCTGAACCCAATTTTAACAGCAGGCGGATCAAATTAAAAATTACACCTTCGCCGTGAATCGCGGACAGGTCGTAATATTTGAATAAAAGAAAATCGATGGGGGTAAATCCGTCTTCAGGTAAACGCTCCGACAACGGCAACCCTTGCTTTGCGTAAGATTCAAAAACGTCCGACCTTCCCGGCATTTCGGCGAGCAGGAATTGTAAATCGAATATTGATTTTCCCTTCCAGTCTGAAATCATATCCTTGTATGAAAGGAACGGTAATAAATTCAAAATAAAAAACTGGCTCCACGGCGGAAGCTCTGTGAACTCTTCGGTTTCTTCAAGGAAGTCGTGATACTTATCGGAAAGCCATGCCATTAACGGCGAATCTGTTTCGTTCAAGCCTTTTTTTATCAGCGCGATCTGAGAAGCGTCTTTTTCCTGCGCCATGTCTTCGCTTTTGTAATATTTTTTCTCTCCGATTGTTATGCTTCCCTCTTCTTGTAATTTTAAATAAACAAGATTGAGAGCGCGCTTTGGCGTATACTGTTTAAAATATTCGCAGAAATCGTAAGCTGCCTTTTTACCTTGCGCTCCTTCTGTCACTGCAAGGTATAGATACAGCGCGGCGTTTGGCTTTTTTAATTCTTCCATATAATACGCGGATTCAGCCGACAGGGCGGAGGCGATCTCCTCTGAATTTCTACAAACCCTGCCTCCCTTTGTTGTAAACGGATGACCGGGGTTGAGAGTGTACACGGCAATAAAACATCCAGTTGGTTTACTGTCAGCGTATTTTTTTACAATACTTTCAATTTCGGATAAAAGTTTTTTATCGCCCGCCTTTTCAAGCCAGTTTTCTATTTCGCCTGAGTAAAGAATTTCTACGGCTTTGTCAGGGTGTTTTTCAAAAAGGACAGCAAGCTCGTCAGGGTTTGACGCTTGTTCGCTGCCGATTGTAATAGGATCGTAAACAAAACGCGCGGCTTTCTGCCCCGGAACAAGTTTTTCACCGGCAAGCCATTTGTCCAATTCGATCTTCCCCCAGCGGTCTTTACGCTGAGGTTTGATAAGCCCCTGAATAATTATCTTTGTATCCTCGGGCATATCGGAAGGAAACTCTGTCTGCTCTTTTAAAATTATGTCATCGCGTTTTGCGGCAGGTAATCCTTTAAAAGGCTTTTCTCCAAGCCACAGCTCAAGCATGGTGATGCCCAGGGCGTAGTAGTCAATGCTCGGCGTTACGTTTACATAAATCGAATCGCCTTCTGGCGTAAGCTCGGGAGCTGCGTAAAGCGGCGTTTTGTTTGCGACAACTTTTGTTTCATCTCCCGAATCCATCACATTTGAAATGCCGAAGTCTGCTAAGAGGAGCGAGGCTTTTTGCAAGTCGCGGAAATAAATATTATCAGGTTTTAAATCCTGATATATGATCTTGTAATCGCTGTGCATCTGGACAAGGCCTTCTATGATCATTTTTACAATGGCTCTTAATTTTAGCGGGTCTTTAACGGCGCCGAGAGATTTAATGTACTGGTTAAGACTGCCACCTTCAGCCAGTTCCATGATTTCAAAATCCTGCCCGTCGATCCTTCCAAAATCGTACAGATGGATAACTCTCTCTTTGGGATTACCTTTAATCCTGTCTAAAACTTTTTTCGCGGAGTCTGTTAACGGCGTGTTGAATTTGTAATGCTTCAAAACATAAAGTTTGCCGTCTATGGAAATTTTGTATATGATTCCTTCGCCTGAACTCATACTGATAATGTTTTCTATTATGCAGTTCTTTCCGTTCAGTGCCAAAGGCTGTCCTGTCGCGAAAATAATAATTCCTGTTGAACCTGAGTCTGAACCCGCATCATCGTCAGGCATTTTCGCGGTCGAGCCGCCGTCCATACGGGCGGTACCGGCGTTCTGTTCCATACGTGATGTTCCGTCGGCATCTATTCGCGCGGTACCGTCGTTCATGTTTAATCTTTTAGTTTCCATTCGACCGCTCCTTGTTAACCCGCATTAGCCGCTTTAATCGTAACCACTGAAATGTTATCCTTGCCTCCAGCTTCTTTTGCCATCCACAAAAGTTTTTCGGCGAGAGCTTCGTCAAGATCTTCCTCTCTGAGTTTCAATGTTTCGCTGATTACATCAAAAGAAATAAGATCGTGCAGACCGTCCGACGATAACAGATAAATATCATTGTGTTCCAAAGGTTCTATCTCGGCGAATTCGATAAACGCGCTGCCGCCGCCGCCGAGCGAGTTGGTAATAATATTGGAAGGAGCTGCAGGGTCTCCGCCTGATTCACAGAGCGAATGATCGACAGTCAAACGGCGCAATTCGCCGCCGCGAAGCAGATAAATACGCGAATCGCCTGCATGGTAGCGGAACACTTTGCCTTCGTACAGCAGAAGACCTGCAAGGGTACTGCCGCCTCTCTCTCCGATTTCAAGATGAGTTTGCTGCGTATAATCTTCGAACTTTTGTTTTATCTGTTCATTAGTTAAATTTTCGCCAAGATTTGCGGCAAGGATGCGAAGGCGGCTCAGAGTTATTTCGCTTGCGACTTCACCGTTTTCCATGCCGCCGATACCGTCGGCAACTGCAATTATAAGAGTTCTTTCTGTTTCAAAAACAAAATGGCGCGAACTGTCGCGAAAAATTTCTTCGCCCAGCATGATCATGTCTTCATTGTTAGGTTTCACACAACCGATATCGCAGGCGCCGTAAACGGAAAGCAGTTGTTTCATACGCGTTTTGTCCCGCCGCCTTCATCATACATAACAGTAAAATCAAGCGTAGCGATTTTTACAGCCATACCGTTTGCCAAAGAACAGGGAACATTTGGCGCAAGCTTGCTTCCCTGCACAAAGGTGCCGTTGGTTGAACCTAAATCCTGGATGTGCCACCCTGCGGGAAGCTTTACAATTTTACAATGCGTGCCTGAAACAAATTCCTGCGAGGCGAATATACCTGTGAAAGGTCCTGTTTTGCGCCCGATAATATCGCCGTCTTTCGCGTCGAACATAATTCCCGCGCCAGAAAATTTAATTGTGTCAGCCGAAGACTGTTGAGACGGCGGTGAAAATTGCTGAGGCGGCGCGGAAGATTGTTGGGGCGGGGTTGAAAGAGGCGCGGAGGAAGGCTGAGCGGCTGTTTGATTTCCCTGCGGCACTGATCCTGCGGGAACCAACTCTGTTTGATCCTGTGTGCAGAATTTTTTACTGCCCGGTTTTCCGCACAACGGGCATACTTTTATTTGTTCGCCGCACTGATCGCAGAAACGCGAATCATTGTCTATGGGTTCTTTACATGACGGACATTGCATAATATTTCTCCTATCTAATTTTTTCAGGATACAGTCATATCCAGATCTTCGCTGTGCATGATAAATATTTCACGCTTTTTTTCTTCATCGCTCATTTGCATAGCGAGAACCCTGCCGGATAAATTTTCCCTTGTTTTGTCAAACAACTGGCGCACCGTCCGCGCGTTGGCGAATTGAGCGTCTCTCGCGCCGTATATATCTTCCAGTCTTTTTTTCAAAGCCTCTTCAAAGCCTGGCGCGAATTCAATTTTTCTCTTCTTACACATTCCGGTAAATATCTGGAACATTTCTGTTGTGCTGTAATCGTTAAAGGTTATGTAATCTGAAAAACGCGATCTAAAACCTGAATTGCTTTTTAAAAATTCGTCCATTTCCTTTGTGTAACCAGCCGCGATAACGATAAATTTTCCGCGATCGTCTTCCATTCGTTTCAATAACGCGGATACCGCTTCGTTGCCAAATGGGTCTTGCCCTTCTCTGACTAAATCGTAGGCTTCATCAATAAAAAGTATGCCTCCCATCGCGTCGTCACACTGCGCGTTTACTTTAGGCGCTGTATGCCCTTCGTATTTATCAACCAGCTTGCTTCTGTCAACTTCGATCAAATTGTTTGTTGGAAGCAGTCCTACAGCTTTGAATACGTCGCCCATGATGCGCGCAACCGTTGTTTTTCCCGTTCCGGGATTTCCAAGGAACACAAAGTGTTTGTTCAGTATCTCAGTCTCGCCTGTAAGTTTTTGCGCCTGCAGTGTATTTGCGATTTTAACAACCGCTTCCTTAACCGATTTAAGTCCGACAAGTTCGTTAAGTTCTTTTAACGCCTCTTCTATCGAAACCATTTTTTCTGATGTTGTTGCGGGAATGTCTTCAGGCAATATTGTAAGAGCTTCTTCTATTTTTATTTTTGACATATCACCGGAAGAAAGACGCTCCGCTTGATTCCTTCTTGCCTCGTCCAACAGGTTTCTCGCTTCCCGCCCGTTTGCGAAATCTTTAGTTTTTCTGGCGCAGCGATCTTTAAAGAACGCTAAAACTTTATCTTTTGTTTCCTTCGACACTGTGAATTGTTGTTTTTTCGCCATTGATACAAAAATCTCTGACAGCTCATCGGGTGTATAATCATCAAGATTGAAAAATTTTGTGAATCTGCTTTTTAATCCTTCGTTTGCCGTCAGGAATTTTTCGATTGGCTGTTTATAGCCAGCGGCAATTATCATAAATTTTCCACGATCGTCTTCCATTCGTTTTAAAAGCGTATCGATACATTCTTTGCCAAAATCATGTCCGCCGGTTCCGCCTGAACCTTGCGTTAACGAGTAGGCTTCGTCAATGAAAAGGATTCCCCCCATTGCTGAATCACAGACCATGTTTGTCTGCGGCGCAGTCTGTCCGACAAATCCCGCGACAAGTTTACTGCGGTCAACTTCTATAACATGACCTGATTCTAAAAGCCCGATTCCTTCAAATATATTTCCCAAAAGGCGCGCGACTGTAGTTTTACCCGTGCCGGGATTTCCTGTTATTACAAAATGCTGCGCGGGTTTATCTGATTTAACGCCCTCCTTTTCCATTTCGGCAATTTGATTGAGCTGTTTGTAAAGACTTTTAATTTCATTTTTAAGCGACGTCATTCCGATAATTGAGTCAAGCTCAGCCATAATTTCCTGAATAGTTTTTTTAATTTCGATCTGACCTTTTATATCATCAGGAAGAATTATTTTATCTGTTCCTTTCCGCGTAAAGTAAGATCCTATAATTGACTGCGCTTCCATATTCGCAAGATAACCGTTAATCGCATTAATCCCCGAATCAGGTTTTTTAAGTTCTTTATAAAGAAAACGGAATCTTAAATTTAATTTTTCCGATGTTTCAGGTTTGAGTGTGAAGCCCTGTTTTATTAACTCGTTTTCCGTAATGGTTGTATATTGAGACGCGGTATAATCAGAAATGAAAAATATATTTCTGAAGCGCCCAGTAATATTTTTATGCTCCGGTTTCTTTACAAATTCCCGCAGGCCGAACGGCAAGCCTGCCATGAGAACAATCGGATCGTCTTTAAATTGATCCATCTTGTTGCTGAATCTTTGGAAACCAATAGAAGCGTTTCCTTCTTTGTCGATCAGCTTCTGGGCGTTATCAACAAACAAGATACCGCCTTTGGCGTCGGAAAAGATTTTTTTAAGATCATCGTCCTGCATGTTATCGATCGCCTCGCCGTCAATCGTTACAGGCTTATTTCTGGAGATCATGCCAAACTTGACAAACAATTCGGCGATAAGATTTGAAATAAGAGTCTTGGCGGTTCCCGACGATCCGATAATTATGGCATTGTAGGGATAACGGCTTTTTACACCCTGCTGTTTCATTCCTTCAAGAACTGACTGAAGAGACAGCAGTTCCTTTTTTAAGTCATCAAGCCCTACAAGTTCGTCGATGGAAACACTTAAGCCGCCGGGCCCGCTTGCAGACGCGCCGCAGTATTTACAGAACTTTGCCGAACTGCGATTTTCCGCCTTACATTGATTACATTGCATAGAACAACTCCTTTTGCTTTATTTATTCTTGGGTTTATACCAACCAAATTCATTCATAAAAATATCATCCATGGTTCCGAAAAAATCACAGCCGCCTCTGGACGGATCATGGCAATCGTCAGGGCCTCCTTCGGCGTACAGATGTACGCATCCTGCATAGTTGCACAGCCAGCCCAGCGCGTCAGGATGACGGCGCGCGATATGCCAGCGGCGGGCTGCCTGCGGAGTGCTGAATTTTTTATACGCGTTTTCCATCGCCCGCGCTTTTGCGTCTTCCAATGAAGCAAGAACTTCTTCTTTTTCTTCAACAACCTTCTGCGGATTTACCTTTCTGTCTGCGCGCCTTATACGCCGGCTGCTTAAATCGTCTTCGCTGTCGACAACAGTCTGAGGTTCGGCAATTGGCGCGGCAGGCTTTGGCGCAACCGGTGAAGACGCAGACGCGAAAGCGGCGGCAGTTTTAATTTCATTTTGCGCCGCTTGAACTTCTTCGAGAGCTTCTTTGGTGACAGGCACACCGCAGTGTTTGCAAAAATCAAAAATACTTAACTGTCTGCATTTGGGGCAGGTAATACCGTCTTTAGGTTTACCGCACTCGGAACAGAAAGCGTCTTCTACGTCAACAGGCGAATAGCAGAATTTGCATTTACCTTCTAGCAGCCACGCATGACAGTATTGGCAAATGTCCGAGGAAGGCGGATTGGTCTTGCCGCACTTCGCACAGACATGTCCGCTGGAAGAACCGCACTCAGGACAAAAGACAGCATCGGCAGGAAGCTCCGCATTACACTTCGGACACAAACCGGCAGTTCCGCCGTCATTCTGAGACTGATATTTATACACCTGTTTTTTAACGGAGCCGCTCTCTTTCAGAGCACTTTGCTGTTGTTGCTGTTGATCGCCTGCCGGCATATTATTCCTCCCTCTCCAGAATTCTGAAAACACTACAATTTTTGGCAATATTGAGCAATACCTCAAAAGGTAGTTTTAATGGTCATAAGATCGTATATATAGTAGAATTTGGAATTTGGATACCTATTAAATATAATAGGTAGGGCTTTTTTTGCCTAAATTCGGCGTTTTTATACCTATAATTTCTAATAGGTATGCATATTTCAGGTTGAAAAACCCATAACCGCTTTATTTGGCGGATACTTACGTAAAAGCAAAAAGGTTATACACGCATATAACGCCAAATACCAGGTGCGTATGCTAACTTGATTTTTTATACTTGATATAACATGACGTTTCCGAATATCACCCTGATGTCGGTATTATGCGGCACGCTCGTTTTTGGGGTGAAACCCTACAGCATTATGCCCATATTAGAGCATTAGCAAATACATCACTTATTGAATACCTGACAAAACGGCTGCTTTTTTGTATACGCTACTTCTTAATATACTTCATTACATTATTATCCCAAATATAATTATTCCATGCTAAATCCAACGCATTTTTTTCTTCACTAATAATTTCTAAAATCTTAAACCCATTTTCAATATACTCCGCTGATGAAAAAGGATCGTCATAATTGATAAACACAGGTACTAAACAAAATGCTTCAATTTCATTTGTAAAAATATTATATCCATATACCGTAAACACATCGCCAATATTTTGATGCCATGCGTAGGATAATATTTCATTTATTCCATCATTATTAAAATCACCTATAGAAATTAATTCATTTTCAATTATCGTACCTGTTAATTTTTCCATTAATTGTTGTCTATGATTATTTGGCAATCGCTTAAAATTACAAAAATGTCTGTTAATAATATTTTGACTTTCATCAAATGTATAGAACATATATGTATAACCTCTTATGTCAGACCATTTAACAAAAAAAGTTAATAAATTGGGAATAATATTATCTATTTC
>Ga0209755_10000304_pt1 | contig 94080 bp, 88 predicted proteins | sample TergutCo191P1_FD_187301 | JGI IMG/M metagenome (GOLD analysis project Ga0209755, IMG submission 187301) | Cornitermes sp. P1 segment gut microbial communities from Petit-Saut dam, French Guiana - Co191P1 (SPAdes) (version 2) | ecosystem: Host-associated > Arthropoda: Insects > Digestive system... | reverse complement strand
ATTTTCATCTTTTCAAACACAGGGCAACCCTCCTTCAAAGTAGCATTAGTATAATATATCACATTTTTGCATATTTTGCAAGTTGTTTTATTTTAGTTCATGAGTTCAGAGGTCAGACCCCCCCCCCGCTGTCACCCCGCGCTTGACGCGGGGTCCCCTCGGTTTAGCCGAACGCTTCTTCGCTGTATAGTCATTCGGCTAGCTTGAGGGGATTCCGCGTCAAGCGCGGAATGACGGTTGGGGGCTTGCATCTGTCTCCAAACTCTGCTATAATAAAACAGGGGTGATTCATATTTTAGAACTTTTATCCGCGTTAAGCCGCTATTATTTTGTGTTTTTGCTTGCATGTTTTATTTTTGTGGGCTATCATTTTTTGCGAGGGGAGCAAACGGGCAATTTACGGACCGCAAAAGCCATTATAGCCTTATTTGCCATTTTTGCTTTTGCCATTGTGGCGGGGGATATGCAGGGCTTATTTTTTGCCTTTGGGGTTTTGGGGCTCACCATTTTTGGCTCTATGGCTCTAAGGCTTACATACACCGCCCTTTGCCCACTTTTGACAAATATTGTCATGTTCAAGCTCATGCTGGGGCTTGTCATGCTGTGGCGGCTAGATACGGGGCTTGCGTGGCGGCAACTGGTTTTTGCTGCACTTGGGCTTTTTGTGTCGCTGCTCATCCCTTTTGTGTTCAAAATTTTTAAGAATTTTGAAAGGCTTGAAAAGCTTTATTTTGTCGTGTGCATAGGGCTTTTGGGACTCGTTAGCATAGCCGCAGCATTAGCAAATGTGGTTGACATTCCACTTGTGGCAATCGACCAATTCGGCTCTGCCCGGTGGCTAAACATTGCAGGCATCACCTTCCAGCCCTCGGAATTTGCCGCCATTGCCTTTGTGCTGTTTTTGGCGGCATCCCTGCGGGAAAAACCCTCCATAACGCGCCTGACATTCATAAGCATTGCCACCGCCAGCCTTATTCTTATTTTGGTAATGCAAAGAAACCTAGGGGGTGCCCTATTATTCTTTGTAGTATTTATGATAATGATGTATGCTTCCACAGGCTCTAAGGTGCTTTTTTTGGCGGGCTTTGGTGCGATGAGTGTGGCTTCAGTCGCTGCATACCACATTTTTGCCCATGTGCGGGTGCGGGTTGCCGCCTTTATCGACCCTTGGGCGGATATTGCCCAAGGGGGCTTTCAAATTACCCAATCCATGTTTGCCATAGCCACATGGGGACCTTTTGGCGCGGGGCTGGGTCGGGGACTGCCTGAGCGCATCCCTGTGGTGGAGCGGGATGTTATTTTTTCTGCAATTTCTGAGGAGTTTGGCTGGGTTTTTGGATTATTATTACTTGCATTATACATATTATTCCTTTTGAGAGGACTGCAACTCGCCCGCCGCGCCATAAAGCCGATTCACGCCATGCTTGCCCTAGGCTTCACCAGCTTTTTAGTGTTCCAAGCCTTTGTATCCATAGGCGGAAATGTCCGTTTTATGCCCATGACAGGCATCACCCTGCCTTTTGTGAGCTATGGCGGCACGTCGGTTTTTGTATGCCTGCTGATGCTTGGTGTGCTAAACTGGCTAAACGGTCAAATGGACGAACATCCATACATCCCTGAAACTGAGATTCATGACTAGCCCCGGGGCTGTCGGGTTCATTCAAAAAGTTCTTGACAAACAAGTTGTGCATGTAGTATAATGGATGCGTATTGAGAATTATTGAAATTTATTGTTTTGGATAGAACTATTTCAAATTTTAAGGGGGTACATTTTATGTCTAAAATTAAACATGATGATTTTGAGAAGTTGCTTAATGATTATTTATGGGATAATATTCCACCTAAATTAGTCGAGATTACAGCAAATACGCTTGATGTGGTGGAAAACATCAAGATAGGCTCTTACAATATCTCCAATCCCGTGCATCAAATACAAGGAACTGCAGACGCTACTTATAATCTCAAGGAATTTGGTTCATTCACTTCTCCCATAGAATTTTGTGTGGCGGTAGATGTTGGTGAGGATGGTTATGAGATTTTAGGAAAAAAAACTAAGATAGAGGCTGATGTTTCTGAATTTTATGAATAGAACTTAATATCCCCAAGGCAGAAGCGAAAATATCGTTCTGCCTGTTTTAATGGTGCAAAGGACGTAGTTTATTTCAAAAAAAGTTCTTGACAAACGGGTTACGTATGTAGTATAATGAATTACACTTGTGACTAAGGAGGTAATTTTATGTCTACAAAAATCTCTGATTCTGAACTTGAGGTAATGCGCATCCTGTGGCGCGAAGGGCGCGAGATGCCCTTTGCCGAAATCCGCACAGAGCTTGAGGAAACAATTGGTTGGAAAAAATCCACCATCCAGACCCTTATCATTCGGCTGCGCGATAAGGGCGTCATTACTGCGCATAATAAATATGTGACCATGTACACCCCAAATGTCACTCAAGAGGAGTACATACAGTCCGAAGGCGGCGCATTTGTTGACAAACTCTTTGACGGCTCGGCAAAAAACCTTGTGGCAGCCCTATTTCGCGGCGGCAAGCTGGTCGAAAGCGACATTGATGAGCTAAAAGCATTTTTCAAAGTTAAGGAGGGTGAGAGCTGATGTTTTTTGAAAACTTTTTTAGCGAATTTTTCCGCACAATTATAATTATGTCCATTACAGGCGGCGTGCTTAGCCTGCTTCTCATATTGCTAAAGCCCCTCGTCCGCCACCGCCTGCCCAAATCCGCCCAATATTTCCTATGGCTGTTGGTTTTAGGCGCGTTTATTGTGCCCATTTCCCAAATAGTTACCATGCCCGAAGCCGCGCCTATTGCATCACCTATCCACAGCGTTGTGGGGCAAAATGTGATTTCTCAATGGGAGGATGTTGACAGGCAAATAGCCACTCCAACCCTAATAAGCCCCATGCCTTCGGATTTTTCGTCTTATAGGACGTTTTTGCCCACGCCAGCACCTTCCATCCAAAGCGTGATTGTCACAATTTTCATGTTTATCATATACCCTGTGACCATTTTAATCATCTTCTTTTACAACTTTACAGGATATGCGCGTTTTGTGGCAAAGCTCAAGCGCGGCTACACCGAGCCTGACCCCACGGAATTAAGCCTACTCAAAGAGCTTACAAAAAACAAAAAAGCACCAAGGCTTATGAAAAGCATCCACGCGCCAACGCCCATGCTAATCGGCATTTTCAAGCCTGTCATAGTTTTGCCTAACGGGGAATATTCTGCCGACCAACTCCGCGCCATTTACCTTCACGAGCTAACCCACATGCGCAGGCATGACGTTTTAGTCAAGTGGCTCTCCCTGCTCACCTGTGCTTTGCATTGGTTTAACCCGCTTATATGGCTCACACGAAAAGAAATTGACCGAGCCTGCGAGCTCGCCTGTGACGAGGCGGTTATTCGCGAAATGGATGCAAGTGGAAAACAAGCCTATGGCGACACACTAATAGCTGTGGCAAGCAGCGAAAAAATCCCGCTGCCTGTGGTTTCCACCACCATGAGCGCGCAAAAAAAGGCAATCAAAGAAAGGTTGACATCTATTATGAAAAATAAAAAGTATACAAAGACGGCTGTGCTGGCGTCTGGGCTTATGATTTTGGCGGTCATTTTCACCGCCTGCGCCCTTGGAGCTTCTGGCGGAAATGATAATGGCGAGATTTTAGACAACAGCCCGCGGCATGTAGGATTTTACGCCGACCTGTATATACAAGAGCTTATAGACGGGCTTGTTATAGGATATTTCCCAGATGGTCATGACGGTGATTTTTACACAGCCGAGCCCAATATCATTGAAACACGCATTAACACCCTTGAACTGGTGGCAGAAATTGACAATCATGAGCTTTGGCGGCTTGACTTCATGCTGCAAACAGATGATGTGGAAAGCGAGACCATCCGCTGGGGCACTTTCGCCCCTGACGAGGACGGCTGGGTGGGGCATCACACAGGCTGGAACGACGCCCGCACCCTGCTGGTCTTTGACACAAGCGGCGACAGCCTTTCATTTTTGGGCGTGATTCCATGGTATATGGAAGAAAATCCTGACGGTATAGAAGGTGCTTTGCGTGAATTTTTAGGCACCGTCATCATCTTAGAGCCCATTCCCTTTGTGGGTGCTGCGCACGAGACCCAGCGCATTGTGGATGCTCTGCCCCTGCCGGGCTTTCACATGAGCCTGCGCTCCATCCAAATCGGTGCCGACCACGGGGGCTTTGGCTATGGTGATTATACCCTAACAATCCACTACAGCCTGCACACAGACACCCTCCCCGTCAGCCCAGTGTCAGATTTTACAAGTCTTGCCCATAGCCTTTTTGAGCTGATTGGCAATTTAGAAGCTGTTACCTTTTCGGTTGTGTCAGTTTCAGAAACAGATGCAGATAACTACATCATGCGCTGGTCCACAACCAAGCATGTCACAAATGGCGATGTGACCACATTTAACACAAGGTTGACAAGTAGAGCATCGTCAGGCAGCATTTATATTGCCGAAATACCGCCTAACACAGGTTTTCCGATTGCGCGGCTTATCATGGGTGGTGATAATGCGTATACCGTTGAAGTTACACATGATTCTGGTAACATCACTATGTTTTCGGGCTTACGGCAAAGCTATGAGGGGATTATCACGATGCCGACTGGCGGGTTGTGGTTTTATTACTGGCAGAACTGGCAGAACCCGCATGTCACTACAAAATCACGTTTCCTAGACACTGTAGTTAGTGATGGAATTTACTATTTGTATGTGGGCAGTCTATACTCCGAGCCGCTAACAAACGTAGACATCACCATCACCGCCACTGGCTCAAATGTTGGAATCGAATTTTTAAGAGCTTGTGAACGATATGCCTCGCCTCATGTGGTTCGTGTTGGCGCAGATTATGTCGTTTACGGGCTTGGCGGGCGCATTGTCGTCCACCTAGGGCAATTAGGGGAGATAGGCTCTATGCCACGGATTAATTTTATAGGCAGCGGCTTTCCCGTCCCTAGGCTTGAAGCCGAGCTAATTGAGGGCAGTGCCTTATTAACTCAGGATTCCATACGTGTAACATTTGCAGTTTCCAGAAACGATATTATTTTAGAGCACACAGACGGTCCACTTGGCACGGTAGCAGGCCCAGTAATTGAGTTTGAATATGTGTCAGGAATGGGCATAACAATTGAACTTAGGCCATTTGAATTTTACAACAATAGGCATGAACCACTGTTTTTTGAATTTACTGAAGAAGGCGCGATAGCCCTTGCACATTTGCTGCTGCAAGCATTGTACATGGTAGATGATTACAGAAACTAACAAGACTAAAAAGCGGCTTGAGTGACCTATCCTCGCCGCTTTTTTGGTGCTTATTTTTCCTTGTTCCATCCGTTGCTTTTTCCTTATGCACGCTCGGCACAAGATGTTGATGCCAGAAAATTCAGGCGATATTGCCTTCTAATAGGTATAATCCAAAAGCGCAGGGAGGCAATGAGCTAATACAGCGCAAAATAGGCAAGGATGGCTTTGGTCAGAATGTCTACGTAATGCGCCTGCGCTACAGGGTCAATTAGCCAAACAAAGTCCTGAATATTTATCATAAAGCTAGCCTCAATGATGATGGCGGGTGTCCATGTGGGGCGGCATACGAAGAAGTTAGCCTGCCTTATGCTGGGGTTTCTATTGGTATCGGGGTTGACGAAGCGCGTAAAGTCTAGGATGGTCTGAGCTAGAGGGGCGGAGTTTGGGTTACGGTACCATACGGACAGACCCCTTATATTGGCGGCATTTGTGGTGGCGGCAACGCTGTCGTTATGTAGTGAGATAAACATATCTGGTCTTATTTGTCTTGTTAGGTCTACCCGCTGCCCCAGTGTTAGGGTCACATCATCATAGCGGGTTAAATGCACTGTGGCTCCCAAGTTCGTAAGGCTCTCGGCCAGTAGGAGGGTTTGCGTCAGCACTATATGCTTTTCGGCAAGCTCTGTACCCATTGGCCCAAGCGCGCCAGGGTCTGTGCCGCCGTGGCCTGCGTCCAGCACAAAGACTATGCCGTAAAGGGGCTTATCGCCATCAGCGAGGGTCTTGCGCCTTTTAAGATGCAGGCGAAGTTCCCCGTCTGCAAAGTCAATGTAATGACCTTCAAAACGTGAATGTTCGCAGATGGTGAAGATGTAATATGCCATGTTGTAAGTAGCACCGCTGCGTACATCCGAAAACATTGTATATGCCAAATTAGGGAGAGTTAGGGGTGGCGGTGCGGTGTGCATGCCAAATTGGACAGTCAGATGGCGGCTGTCAAAATAGGCATAAACCCCTGTGAAAATATCAGCTTGCCACGCGATGATGTCGTAATGCTCACCTGCATGATAAATGCCACCATGAAGCACATTGTAAATAGAATATTCCTGATTACGGACACTTACAAAATCCCGATGAATCCACACGCCGCTTGATAATAAAACCCCACCCCGATTGGTTTCTGCCAAAACTCGTTCAATTTGCCCACGGGTCATCATAAAATCAGACCCGCCCGAAAGCCCGCTGTTTCTAAAAACCCATGCCGCATCAGAATTAATGGTGACGTAGTACGGGCTTGTTAGCCATGTTATGGTTGGCGGCTGTACAGGCTGCGTGGGTCGAGCTTCGGTTCTCGTGATAGTGCGCGTTATTGCGCTTTGACCTTCTTGGGTAAAGGTGAACTGGTTTGCCCCTTCATTCAGCGGCACAAAAACAGCAAAAAAGCCCTCAACCGTGCGGTTTGTAACCTCCTGCCCGTTCATATACAGGGGGTAATTAGGGTCGCTTGTGCCGATTATGTTATGCCCAGCATCTTGACCACTAGCTAAAGCTATGCTTACATCAGTACGAGGAAAGCCTATGCCTAGGGTGTCAAGAATAATCACAGGCTCTATGGGAGCGACCATCTGCCGCTCATTGCCCAGACGCTCGTCCTTTTCGATATAAAAATCACGAATAGTATCGCCCAAATCCCCATGTAAATTCCATAAACGATAAAACACAGCTCCCTGTACCGCATCGCCCAAGCCCTCAATCATCTCAAGTTGGCGGATGGTTTCGCCGCTCTCCCATCCTGTGTGGTTATCGTATTCCCTAAATACGCCTTGCCCTATGTAAAGGTCAACATTGGTGTCTGATGCAAGGTCGACCCACCAATGCAATACAGCCTCAAAATCGGCAATTTCAAAACCAATATGCCAATAAATTTGCGGAATTATATAGTCCACCCATTCCTCGGTAACCCAAAGGCGTGTGTCAGCAAACATGGCAGTGTAAGATTGATTGGCGCGGGTTGTTGGCACACCAAGAGGGTGGCTGGATTCATTCATCCAAACGGCAAAGGGCGAAACACCCCAGCGCACGTCGCGCCCAAGTTCATAGTTTAGACCACGGATAAGTGTTTGCGTATCACGAATCAAAATATTAACATTCTCACGCCGCCAGTCGTACAGCGAAAGCCCTCCGCCATAAGCATAAAAAGCCCAGCTGTCGTCTATGGTCGCAGGGTGCATGTAAAAATAGTCATCAATATGTATTCCCGCCAAAAGCGGATAATTGCGAATAAGCTCCTCAAAGCCATCAAGAATCAACTGCCTAACCTCAGGCAGGCCAGGATTAAATATCACGCCCTTTCTGCCTGCCGCAGAGGTGTGGCGCAGCACCCAGTCAGGGTTTAAGCGTGCTGGGTTATTAGGTGCTAGAATGTCTAAATCATGTGAATTTGTAGCAGTATGTATTACGCGATAAGGATTGACCCACGCATGGACTTCAATGCCACGACTATAAGCCCTTTCAATTATATATGCCAGCGGGTCAAATCCGTAAAGGGCGGACCGCCCCTGCTCGCCCGTCAGCCAATAGCTCCACGGGAAAATCTCAGAAGGATAAAACGCATCCGCCATGGGTCGCACCTGAAAAAATATGGCATTAAAGCCTAATTCGGCGGTGCGCTCAACGATTAAATCAATGTCACGCATCATAGTCGCAGGCGTAGGATTAACCACCGAGGGAAAGTCAAGCCTAAACACCGTAGGCACCCAAACCCCGCGCATCTCACCGCGAGGTATGATAATGACCCCAGTGGACTCATAGTAATCAAGCACTTGGTCGCACAAAAGCAGGGTGTATGGGTCATCGTCCATACAATCCGCTGCCGCTGCAACCAAACCCGCGTCAAAGCTAGAGCCTATTTCCACCGCAAACCCCAAACTAGCAACAGCAACAACCCCTATCAACACAACCAAAGCTACGCAGTATCTCAACATTTTCACAACGCATCCCCTCCTTAAAAACCATTATAACATAAATCTACAAAAAAAGAAAGTATTTTTAAGCAGCTAATCAAAGGACTTTGTAAAAACAAAAAGCATATGAAGTCCCAAACAAAGATTATGTATACGAAATCGCATCAATCACAAAAACCTTCACTTGCTCATTGCTGGCGAAATATGTTTATGAGGGTATATACTGTTATACAGATTCAGAGCAAATGCACGGAAATGACTTCGACCTTGAAATTCCCAATATGTACATTTACCTCGAGCCCGAACAAGGGGTTAGGGCATTATCGATGTCTACATCTTGGACGCTTTTCGACGAAAATGGCAATGCCATCATGGGCATGACTAATCTGTCGCAATAATGCCATTATCAAGAAGTCATGATAAGATTGGCAATCTTCATAACGCCATTTTCTGTATTTCTCGTCATAGGCTTGCGGCTCGGCAAGTGCCAGTAAATGCCCGACACACCATGAAATGATATAACCATTGCCCTCGTAACTTCCGTTTCAGCGGGTTTTTGCTCCTAGTGCTTTTGATATTGCTTTTGCTACAGAGTGTTTTTTGGCGATTACTAATTTTTTGTCCAAAAAATACCTCCTTTATTATTGGGTAATTTTAAGGTTGACTTCTCCTGTCGAGTATTGTATAATTATAGTGCGCCTATTTGTTGCAATGTGCCAAACAGCACACTTAGCTAAATTTGCACTTTGTAACACATTCATGAACAATTAAGAGGCTCGTTATGTTCCGTTGGTCAAGGGGTTAAGACGCGGCAGCAAAACTCAAGTGAACACTAGAGTGCTTGTTGTCGAAACAGGGGTTCGAATCCCCTACGGTACATCAATTATTTTGCTTCATGATTTTTGAGGAGGGCACTAAATCTTATGGACTACATTTTAGACATATTTCCGATTGTTATTTCGGTTATCGCCTTGTTTGTGTCTGTGCATAATTTATTCTCAAGCAAAATAAGAGAAAGAAAACAAGCAACACTTGATGCTTTTGATATTTTACAAAGAGAAGTGCTAGATGGGATTCGGAATGTAAAGAAAAAAGATACAATTAAGCTGGGTCGCATGGGAAAAGAATCTAACCCAGAGCTGTGGAGAGAGTTGACGCTTTATCTTGTTAGGCTTGAACGCTTCTCTGTGGGAGTCAATACTAGAGTATATGATTTAAGAGTTCTGAATAGGTTGGTTGGTTCATATTTGATTGATGTATACTACATAATCGAGCCAGTGATTATAAAGAAAAGGGAAATGTCCGCAAACATCAAGAAACCGAACAAGAAAACTTACGATGAGTTCGAGAGGGTCATTGAAAGACTGGAGAAGATACGAAAGCGAACACCGAAGGCAAAATAGTAAATCTAGTGTGCGTTCTCAGGATATCACATTATTCACTTCGATAAATCAAGCATCTAGCTAGTTTTATATATTACCCCATAGCAAACGAATCTGAAGTCTGTCAAATGCAGGAATAATAAAAGGCACTCCGCTGGGTCGTGAAGTGCCTTACGTATCTCTCTTATCACCTACCACCCGCTACGTGGCAAAACTCTCGAATTAAACACGGTCAAAGCTGTGGTCGAGTTCCCTATAACCCTTTTTGATATTGTATCATGGTTTATCTATTTTGTTAGCACTCTCCGTTCACACAAGGTTTTATCATTTAATACTGGCAAACTATCATCATGTCAGGATATATGACTTACCCTCATACCTCAAACTATCACCGCCAATAGTTGGCAAATAACTACTCTCTACAAAACTAGCAGGAAAATATTCATGCTCGGTTTTAATTAAGCGGTTTCCTGTGCCTAGCGAAATTATTTTCTTCATGGATTTTTGCCTCCTGTTCGTTATTTTTTGGGTTGGTTAGAATTTTTCGGAAGGTTCGCAAAGTGAGCCGCCAGGGATTGCGAGCTATCATTTTTAGGAATAGGCAACACACAACAAGCATGGCTAGATGGATAATTTTAACATTGATTTCCAACAGCTATTACGGTATAATTTAACACACCATGCCCGTGTCGCTTCCTGCTCCTATTTTAGAATGTTTGTAACTTTTTGCTTGTCTGGTTAACAAGCCAAACCAAGCAGCTAAAATACAAAAAATGGACTAACGTGAAAATTTCCCTTAGTTGCGGGATTTTTTCCAGTTGTCCTATTATTACACATTCGTACGCTCATTTGGATTTTTTTGACAAGCAAGTGACGACCGGGGCTATGTCTTGGATTGGGGATACTTCGCTTGGGGCGGGGTGGTGGCGACTGCAAGATAGCACATGCCTAACCTTGTAACAAAAGACAGAAAGCAGCAGGAAAACAGCCCAGAAAACACACAGTCCGAAAATCCCATGTTTGAGCCATTTACGAGGTGTCGTGGCAAACATTGGGCAAACATCAAACTATTTATGGCAAATATTTTCCATAAATACCCATAAAAACAGCCCAAAATAGTAAATTCTCAAAAAGAAAAAACCAGCAAATCCTTGAATTTACTGGCTTTACAATTCGGATGGTGAGGGATTCGAACCCCCGGTACATTGCTGCACAACGGTTTTCAAGACCGCCTCCTTCGGCCGCTCGGACAACCATCCACAATATATTTACCTAAATTTTTGCCAAAACTTTTTTCAGAAATTGCCTGTTTTGTGTCTAATAGCTAACAGTTTTTCAAGACCGCCGCATTATGCTCACTTCGCTAATCCTCCATGCAACATAGCTATTATACCTTTAATTTTTTATTTTGTCAAGACAAATTTTTAGTGGGAGTTTACAACTTGTGCTGGAAGTGGTATAATGGAGCTGAAAGAGGGTGTTGGTATGAGGGTTTTGATTGTTGATGCTAATTCTGCAGGGATACAGTGCGCGGCGCGGCTGCGGCGCGGCTCTGATGGCGCGCGTATTATTTTGGTTGATGGGCGGGCTGACATTCCTGAGGCTGATGTGCTTCGGGGGGTTTACAATATTGATTTGCGGTTAAATACCATTTTAAGCGGGCATTATCCTAATCTTGCACTGCTTACAGATGTGACTACAGGGCAGGTTGTTCAGGAGCAAATTGAGCATTTGTGCCATTTTCAGGCGGAGCCTGCCAATTTTGGGCGCGTTCGGGCGGACGAGATTTTGGGGCTTTACCGCCCCCAGCACCCTTCGGGGATGCCCCTGCGCCAGTATTATATTGGCAATTTGGAATGTGCAGAAATTGGCATGAATGAGCAGATGTTGACCCAGGCGGCAACAGAGTATATTTATTCGATTTTACCCATAGATATGGGCTTTTTAAAGCTTTTGTACAATGGGGTAGGAAGCATTTACGGCTTTGAGGCGGTGGGGCATGGGATTACTCGTTATGTGGACGCCATGGTGGCGGCACTTGCCCATGGTGCCTCGGTTTTGAGCATGACAGGGCTTGAGATGTATGGAGGCGATATGTATTTGGCTCGCCTTTCACGGGTTGCCCAAAATGTTATTGAGGGGCGGGCTCAAATGGCGTATCCTGACCAAATTCCTGACTTTGACCACCGCGCACAGACAATGCTTGATGTGCGCGAGCCTGAGGAGCTGGCTATGTTTTACCTGCCTGAGGCGGTAAATATCCCGCTTTCGCGCCTGCGGGAGGAGTATCACGCCCTTGACCCAAACAAAGAAATAATTCTCATAAGCCAAAAGGGCAAAAGGGCTTATATAGCGTCGCGGATTTTGGCGCACAAAGGCTATAAAACCAGCATTTTAACAGGAGGCATAGATTACTATGTTTACACATCTCCACGTTCACACGGAATATAGCCTCCTTGACGGCTCGGCAAAAATTGGTGAGCTTGTTTTGCGTGCGCGTGAACTTGGCATGGACGCCCTTGCTATCACCGACCATGGGAATATGTATGGGGTTATTGACTTTTACAAGCAGGCTGTGGACGCGGGAATTAAGCCTATTTTGGGCTGTGAGCTCTATGTGGCTTATGGCTCACGCCATGATAAAACTGCTAGTGATAGTGCATATTATCATATTGTGCTTTTGGCTGAGAATAATGTGGGTTATCAAAACCTGATGAAACTGGTGTCCTATGGCTTTACGGAAGGGTTTTATTATAAGCCGAGGGTGGATTTGGAGCTTATTGAGAAGTATAAAGAGGGGCTTATATGCCTGTCGGGCTGTCTGGCTGGGCCTGTGGCGCGCAATGTGCTGAATGTTTCTTATGAGCGCGGGCTTAAAGAAGCACAGGTGTATTTGGATATTTTTGGTAGGGAGCACTTTTTTTTGGAGCTTCAAGACCATGGGCTTAAAGAGCAAAAGAGCGTGAATGCGTCACTTACCCGCATTGGGCGGGAGCTTGATTTGCAATTTGTGGCTACCAATGATATTCACTATATCCACCGCGAAGATGCTAAAGCTCATGAGGTGCTTTTGTGCATCCAGACAGGCAAAACCATGATGGATGCCGATAGGATGCGGTTTGAGGGCAGTGAATTTTATATGAAGTCTCATGACGAGATGGCAGAGCTGTTTGGGGATGGGGCTATTGGCAATACCACAAAAATTGCGGAGCGTTGTAATGTTCACATTGATTTTAATGAGTATAAACTGCCAAAATATGACTGCCCTGACGGTCTGAGTGCAGGTGAATATTTGAGGAAGGTCACTTATGAGGGGCTTGAGAAACGCTACCCCGGGGACAGTCCCAAAAAGAAGGGACAGTCCCCTATTTACGAGCGGGCTGATTTTGAACTCGGGACCATTGATTCCATGGGCTTTTCGGATTATTTTTTGGTGGTTTGGGATTTTATTAAATATTCACAGGAGCAGGGCATTGCGGTGGGGCCGGGGCGTGGCACAGGTGCGGCATCCATTGTGTCTTATGCCCTTGGAATCACATCTATTGACCCTTTGGAGCACAATTTGCTTTTTGAGAGATTTTTGAATCCTGAACGGATTTCTATGCCAGATATTGACATTGACTTTTGCTTTGAGCGGCGGCAGGAAGTTATTGATTATGTAACCAAAAAATATGGGCAGGACCATGTGGCGCAAATCATTACCTTTGGGACAATGGGTGCTAAGGCGGTGGTGCGTGACGTAGGGCGGGGCCTTGGGATGCTTTATACCGAGGTGGACGCCATCGCCAAAATGATTCCCTTTAGCCTAGGCATGACCCTTGACAAAGCCCTGAAAATTGAGCCAAAACTACGTCAGGCGTACAATGATAACGAACGCGCCCGTGAGCTTATTGACATGGCGCGAAGGCTGGAGGGGCTGCCCCGCCACGCCTCCACCCATGCGGCGGGCGTAGTGATTTCTGACGCGCCTTTGACGGAATATGTGCCCCTTAACACAAATGACGGTGCTGTGACCACCCAGTTTTCCATGGGCATTTTGGAGGAGCTTGGGCTTTTGAAAATGGACTTTTTGGGGCTTCGCACCCTTACGGTAATCAAACATACGGTCAATGAGATTAAACGCAGACATGGTGTGGAAATTGACCTTGCCACCATGGATATGCAGGTTCCCAAGGTTTTTGAGACCATTGCCTCAGGCAAAACCGAGGGCATGTTTCAGCTGGAAAGCCGCGGCATGACCAGCTTTATGAAAGAGCTAAAGCCTACTAGCATCAAGGATTTGACCGCTGGCATCTCCCTATTTCGCCCAGGGCCTATGGATTTTATTCCGAAGTATATAAAGGCTAAAAATGGGGGTGCTGTGACTTATACCCACCCAAGTCTTGAGCACATATTGGAAGAAACTTATGGTTGTATTGTTTATCAGGAGCAGGTAATGCAGATTGTGCGGGAGCTTGCGGGCTATTCGCTGGGGCGCGCCGACCTGATTCGCCGCGCTATGAGCAAAAAAACTGAGAGTGTTATGAAGCAAGAAAAAGAGTATTTTATCCACGGCATAAAGGGCGAGGTGGCAGGATGTGTGGCAAATGGCATTCCCCAAAATATTGCCGAACAAATTTGGGAAGAAATGGCTGATTTTGCAAAATATGCCTTTAACAAAGCCCACGCCGCAGCTTACGCCACCATTGGCTACCAAACTGCGTGGCTGAAAATGTACTATCCCGCGGAATTTATGGCGGCACTACTCACCTCGGTTATGGACAGTTTGAGTAAAATCACTGAATATATTGCCGAGTGCAAGCGCATGGGGCTTGATGTGCTGCCACCTGACATTAACCAAAGTTTTGGGCATTTTACAGTTAATGACAATGGTAATATCACATTTGGAATGAACGCAATTAAAAACCTAGGGCGTCCCACCGTGGCGGCTCTGACGAGAGAGCGGGCAAAAGGCGGCATATTCAAAAGCCTGACGGACTTTGTGTCAAGGCTGGATGAAGGGGAAATTAACAAACGCTCCTTGGAATCCCTAATCAAGGCGGGTGCTCTGACATCTCTTGGCGGCAAGCGCAGCCAGTATATGCACATTTTTGAGGGCGTGCTGCAATCCACCTCCGCAAGCCGCAAAACCAGCATGAAAGGGCAAATATCCTTGCTGGATATGGCTTTTGAGGATGCAAAGTCCGAAGAAATCCTAACAGACGCCCTGCCAAACATCCCCGAATTTCCCCTGGAGCGGGCACTTCACGATGAAAAAGAGGTTTTGGGAATCTATGTAAGCGGGCATCCCATAAACGCCTTTGACTGCCAAATGAAGCCCTTTGTGGACACATATAGCAGGGATTTGGCGCAGGGCGATGAAGGCGAGATTTTGGGTAATTTGACTGATGGGCAAAAAATTACCATAGGCGGCATCATCACCAAAAAAAATATCACCTACACCAGAAAAACCGCAGCGGCAATGTGTTTTATGACTATTGAGGATATTTATGGCTATATGGAATCTGTTATTTTTCCTGAGTTGTTTAATGCCCACTCTGGGCAGCTGACAGAGGGCGAGGCGGTCATTATCGAAGGCAAGGCGTCACTTCGCGAGGACCAAGCAGGGGTGGTGATTGCTGAAAAAATCCGCTTTTTGCAGAAAGAAAAACCTGCCACCTTATGGCTTAAAGTCCCTGAGATTGCTGTTGTGCAGCCTGTTTTAGACATCCTCTCAGCATATGGCGGCACCACACCTGTGGTGATTTATGTTGAAGCCACAAAAGAGCGGCTAAATGTCAATAAAACCCATTGGGTTAATTCAGATGCAGGTGAACTGCTTGACAGGCTAAAAGAGCTGCTTGGAGATGGTGCTATAGTATTAAAATAATTTTTGCTTGCAAATTAACACAAAATGGTGTATAATGATGTTATAAGGAGTTGATAAAGTGGCGAGAGCGAGTACCTTAACCATAAAAACAGGCATGAAAATCATCATGGAATTTGACAATCCAAACAAAGAAACACCTGTGGACCCTGACAAAATTTCCCTAGCATCTTATGTGGAGGAGGTAGTTGGCTCAGACACCCTCCTCATCCAAATGCCCACATACAGAGGGTATAATTTTCCCCTGCCTAGGGACGAGGCGATAACCGCCTATTTCTTCTCGGAAAATCGCATGTATGTTCTTGATTTTAAGTTTTTGCGCCCAGTTAAATCTGGCCAGTTGGAATTTGCAAAAGTGCAGCGTCTAAGCGAGCTAAAGCCCCACCAGCGGCGGGAGTGCTTCCGCCTTGAAACCTCTTTGCCAATTACCGTTGTCAACACAACCAGAGGCAATGATGATGACGAAATGACCATAACTGAAAGCCAAATGATTGACATTAGTGACGGCGGAGTGAAATTTGGCACCAACGACCAATTTGACCTAGGTGACGAGTTGATTATAACCATTGACATAGGGCAGGAAGAAACGGTGAAAGGCGTGGTTTTGCGCACCGAGTCCACCTATGGCGTGGGGATTTACAAACGTCGCATTGGCGTGCGCTTTATACATACCAACCCAAGACAAAAAGAGCGTTTTTACAAGTTTATAATGGATAAGCAGCGTGAGATTTTGAGTGTTCAGTTTAGGAATTAGGAGGCTTATCATGGACAGACATAAAATTGATTTGACAAATGTCAAGATAAGCGGAAGGATACTGGACATTGGCGGTGGCGGCGAAGGGGTTATTGGGCGGCAATATGGCGAGGGTGTGGTGGCTATTGACACCCGCAAAGACGAGCTGGAAGAAACCGCGGGTACGGAGTTGAAAATCGTTATGGACGCTGCGGATATGCAGTTTATTGATAATCAATTTGATGTTGTAACTTGTTTTTATAGCCTTATGTACATGCAAGAGGCAGTTATGGAAAAAGCCGTGGGCGAGGCGTACCGGGTGCTAAAGCCCGGCGGGCGGATGTACATCTGGGACGCAGAAATGCCATTTGAGCCCACAACCGAGCCCTTTGTGGCGCAGCTTGAACTGCAAATGAATGACGAAAAAATAACCCCCGGATTCGGCATTTATTGGAATCGGGGGCAGTCTGTTGAAACCATGCTGGATGTATGCACCAAAGCTGGATTTACTTCTGTAGAAAACACATCAGCAAACGGTGCAATATGCCTAATAGTTGGGAAATAAGACCTATAATGTTGCTATACACAATCCATCTTTGTTTATGCCGTATTCCAATCGGTCTTTCATAATCCCATCATGATACACCGCCTTTATCCGTTCGCCTTCTCTCCTAAAGCCTGATTTTTCAATAGTTTTGCGGCTTGGCTCGTTTTCTTTGTGGCAGCCCGTGGTTATGCGAATGCAGTCATCCTCTGCAAAGGCAAATTCGATGACCTTTTTTACAGCCTCGGGCATAAACCCGTGCCCATGGTATGCAGGCAACAGCATAAAGCCCATATGCACTATCTTTCCAAAAGGCGTTGTGTCTGTTATTGTGTACCCAATGCTGCCCATATAAGCTTTAGTATTTTTATCACAAATACAAAAATAATGCCCGTCTGCGTTGTCCAATCCGCTTTTCAGGTATTTAGCGGTGTCGTCAATAGTTTCGCACCAAATATCATCCAGATAATACATAACCTTCTTATCCGACCAAAGGCGGTGCATATCGTCTAGGTCGGCTTCTTTATAATCACGAATAATCAGCCTATCAGTTTCCATTATAACCATAATCAACCTCCGGTAAATTTACTCGTCACGCTCCACAACAATAAAGCCCCTGCGCGGTCCGTTTGCCAGCCTTTGCTGCTCGCGTCGCATTTGTTGTCTATATTCTTCAAGTCTTAAACGCAGCAGTTGCAATTCCCGTGCAGCCGCTCTTTCTTCGTCTTTTTGTATTTGGGTTTGCTCATCATAATTATAGTCCCGTGGAGAATCCAGCTCTTTTTCCCTAATCTGCCTGCCTGTGCGGTTTATAAGCAGGTTTAGCTGCTGGGTACGGCGGTTTGTGGTGGGGCGGTGCATAAAGGCTCCTGGCTGCAAGCCGCGCCTGCCCCCTTGCCCCCTAGGAATAACAAAAATCTGCACACGGTCACGGGCGGTTAAGCCAAAAAACTGGCGGGTGCGGTCTATAAGTGATGCGTCCGAATCCAAGCTCGCCCATCCCCCACTTATAATTGCCATAAAATCCGGAGGCGGCGGGCTTTCTACAATTATATTTTTAATTTCATCTTCACATTGCGGAATAAAAACCGCAGAGTTTTTGGGCGCGAAAATATGGGAGGCCTGAGGACTCTCGGTGACCCCTCTCTCCCTATCAGTTCTTCTATTTCTATTATTTTCAAAAAACAATGAATTTGCCGCATAAACGCTTCCTATAGCCCTCATGCCAACACCTCCATATATTTTTCAGTTGTGGACACAATATCAGGCTTGCTAAAAATAGCCGAGCCCACCACAACAACATTAACCCCCGAATCCAGCACATCCTGAAGGTTTGAAAGGGCTATGCCCCCGTCCATTTGGATGTCAAGCATTGGAGCCGCGCTCCTAAGGGCGCGTGCCTTATCTAGGGCAGCCGGAATAAAACTTTGCCCGCCAAATCCAGGATATACAGACATTATAAGTGCCATGTCAATTTGAGTACAAAATTTGATAAGTGCGTCAACGGGAGTGTCAGGGCTAATTGCAAGCCCGGCCTTCACCCCATATGAGCGGATTAAGTCAATAATTTCAGTTCTTTCTTCATCATGAGCACAAGCTTCATAATGAAAAACAATTAGGTCAGCACCTGCATCCACAAAGGGCTTCACATAGGTCTTTGGGTCACAAATCATCAAATGCACGTCAAAAGCCAGATTGATGCCATTTCGCGCCGCGTCTTTTTTTAATGCCGCCACAACAAATGCTCCAAAGGAAATATTTGGAACAAAATGCCCATCCATCACATCCAAATGGACATACTGCGCCCCGCCTTTGGCAATGGCAGCCAGCTCGTCTCCCATTTTAGCAAAGTCCGCAGAAAGTATTGACGGTGACAAAATGTTTTTCATTAGGCTCATTCCTTTGTAAGCTGTATAAAGTTTTTGTACTGCTCATACCGGGCAGGGTGGATGCTCTCGCCCACTTGGTCTTGCACAGCGCAGTCATGTTCAGTTATATGAATACATTTTACGTAATAACACTCATTTTTGTGTCCGTCAAATTCAGGATAGTAATCTTGTAGCTTTCGCCTTGGGATATGGTCAACTTTAACAGATGTAAATCCTGGCGAATCCACCACATATGTCCCCTCGCCCACCTGCACCAACTGGGTGTGGCGGGTGGTGTGCTTGCCGCGCCCAATTTTCTCACTTAGCCCTCCTGTCGCAAGGGCAAGCTCAGGGTATAGGGCATTTAGGATGCTTGATTTGCCAACTCCTGATGCACCAGCAAAAATGCTAGTTTTGCCCGCCAAAATGTCAGTCAGTCCCTCAAGCCCTTCTTTAGTTTGGGCAGAAACAGCAATTGTCCTATATTTTGCCGACTCATACATTTTCAGGATTTCTTTATGGCTGCCCTCAGGGTCAAGGTCGATTTTGTTCACACACAAAACAGCGGGGACGTCCTGAACCTCACAACTGATTAAAAAGGCATCAAGCATATGAAAATTAACAGCAGGGCGCACAGAGCATGTCACAATCACCTGGTCGATATTGGCGATTTTAGGGCGGTTAAGCTCATTTTTGCGGGGCATTATTTCAAGCAAATAACCTTCGGTGGAAATTTCAACCAAATCACCTACAAGTGGCGTGATTTCATGTTTGCGAAAAAGCCCGCGGGCATGGCACGTAAACTCGCCATCTGCGGTCATCACCGTATAATGACCGCCCACGCCGCGAGTTATTTTCCCCCTAATCAAAGTGCACCCATTCAGCACCTGCATCAACACCATTTACAGTAAGCACAAACTCAACAGAGCCATTGCCCACAACAGTCGGTATCCAAGGCAAGGCCGCAGCTGTGGCAAGGGTAGAACTTTCAGGAACTCTAGTGCCGTCAACTACACGATAAAGATGAAGATGAGCAGCCTCGCCCACTGGTATAACAGGATTCAGCGGCAACTGGCGCGAAACGGGCACCGGGGGCGGGGTTGGGGCTGGCGTGGTTTCTTCCTCATATGGTGGGTCATCGTAGTCGTTTTCGCCGTTTTCATCGCCATTGTCAGGGTCAGTTTCCACAGGTGTAGCAGGCGGGGTAGGGGTTTGCGGCTCTGTGGGCTCATAGCCTGGCGGCGGTCCGTTTGAAATGGTAAAATCAACAGGAGTGCCCTCGTGAAGAGATGTGCCCGGCTGTGGATTTTGGCTAATAACCGCGCCAATTGGGTGGGTCACGCTATGCTCTGCAATTATAACTCCAAAAGAAAGGTTATTTTGCAAAATAAGCGAGCGGGCATTTGCCTCGGTTGTGCCAATTAAATCAGGCATTGTGGTCATTTGAGTGCCCACGCCCAAACTTTCCACAATGTAAATAAATGTTCCATAAGGCACATAAGTGCCAGCCGCTGGATTTTGCGAAATTATGCTGCCTTCGGCAATTGTGGGATGGTGGGTATTTCCTTCGGCAGTGAAGTAAATGGGAAGACCTGCAAACATAGCAGCAACTTCAGCAATAGGCATCCCTACAATATCAGGCACCAAAAACTGCTCTCCAGCTACCAAAGAGGGACCACGGCTCACCTGCAGCCGCACAGGCCTATCCACAGCCCAATCCCCAGGCCCTAAAACCTCAGAATAAGCCACAATTCCTTCGGCAAATGTATCATGATAAATTTCTTCAATTTCGTAGGTCAGTCCAAGGGTTGTAAGCTCATTACGCACCCAGTCAATGTCTCTGCCAATAACGCCTGGAATATGCACATATCCCTCATTACCGCTGCCCCAATCCACAAGCCACCATATTAGCAAAGCTAATGCGCCAAGACCAATCACACTCACCACGCCGCCTACAAGGAGAGTTCTGTCTCTTTTGACAGATTCGCGGCTTCTGGGCGAGCTTGCCCTTGGTCTTGGGATGTCCTCGTCTGGCGGGGGCATGGGGGTTTTTATGCGCGGTGCTGGGGTGTCAAAGGGCGTAGGAGGCGCGCGGTGGACTGCCCCTTGGTCGGCAGTTTCAAATTGGCGGTACCTAGAGCACTCCATAATAGCGCGCTGAATGTCTGAATATAGCGAGTTTGCCGTTTGGTATCTGCGATATGGAAGCTTTTGGGTCAGCTTCATAATAATTTGATGAACCAGCGGCAAAACTTCAGGATTTTTCTTAGTTATAACAGGAAAAGGCGAGCCCATGTGCATTCCTGGGATTTCATCAGGATTTTCTGAGTCAAAAGGCAGCTCACCTGTCATCATTTCATACATGGTAATCCCAAGGGCATAAAGGTCGCTGCGGGCGTCCACAGGGTCGTTACACGCCGCTTCCGGCGAAATATAGTGCACGCTTCCCATGGTGGAGCCTTCCTCCGCATGCTTTCTAGTATTTTTATCATCAGCAATGCCAAAATCTGCTACTTTGACCGCGCCGTTTTGCATAACCAAAATGTTTTGTGGCTTAATGTCTTTGTGTATTATATTGTTTTCGTGGGCGTGTGCTAAAGCTGCTGTAATCTGCTCTGCCACCCCAAGCATCACTTCATTTGTAAAAGGAGCCTTTTCCTCAATAAGCTCTTTAAGCGTTTTACCATGCACATATTCCATCACAATATAGTTGATTGAGCCTTCGGTGCCCTCGTCATAAACATTTACAATATTTGGATGGTTAAGGCTGGCAACCGCCCGCGCCTCCGCGCCAAAACGGGCTAAAAAGTTGGTGTCTGCAATATATTCTTCACGCAGCACCTTAAAAGTCACATTCCGCTGCAGCTTCACATCCAGCGCGCGGTAAACGTGGCTCATTCCCCCCGACCCAATCGGGTCCAAAATTTCATATCTGTCTGCAATGACAGTCCCTTTAATTAATATCATTCTCCCCACACCCTCAATCTGTGGTTATCAAAATCACAGAAATATTGTCCAAGCCGCCGCCTGCTAAAGCAGCCCCAATCAGGGCTTCGGCTTTTTCTTCCAAAGTACCATTTCCATTAATAATCCCCAAAATATCATCATTACTAACCATATTTGTCAAGCCGTCTGAACAAAGCAAAACAAAGCTCACTCCCGAAAGCGGCACTTTGCCTTTGTCAATTGTAACATCAGGGTCGGTGCCAATAGCGCGGGTAAGCACACTTTCAGGATAATCCTCAGCCTCAGCCTCAGTCAAAAGTCCCTCAGCAACCATGTCAGCTGTATAGGAGAAATGGTCATTTGTCAGCTGAATCAAATTAATGCCCGCAGAACTTTTGTCCACAGCATAAATACGGCTATCCCCCACATGAACATAATGCAAAAACCCGTCAAGTATAGAAGCCGCAGAAAATGTAGTCCCCATGCCCCTGTGGCGGCGGTTGTTGCAAGAATCCTCATAAACCTGCAAATTGGCAGCTTCAAGAGCCAAAGTAAGGGAATCATTTAACTCACCGTCAATTTTGTGGTTATCAAAAAAATCGCAAAAAGTAGCCATAGCCCTGTTGCTTGCTATGTCGCCAGCACTGTGCCCCCCAAGCCCGTCTGCAACAACAAAAAGGTTGGGCAAAGCCATAAGCCCCTCGGCATTTGTATAAATGGCATCTTGATTTTCCAATCTAACCTTGCCAATATGGCTCTTTCCTACAGCCTGCAAAAAACCACACTCCTAGCCATTCACTGATTACGCAACTGCCCGCAAGCTCCCGATATGTCCGCTCCCATCTCCCTGCGCACAGTCACATTAAAACCTTCTTTTTCCAAAACTTCCTTAAAATTCCTAATTGTGTGAACATTGCTTTTATTATATCCTTTTTCTGGAACATTATTTGCAGCAATAAGGTTAATATGGCAATTTATTCCTGCAAGTCTTTTGCAAAGTTCCTTGGCGCATCCTGTTGAATCGTTTATGCCGTCAATCAGGATATATTCAAAGGTTACGCGCCGACCACCCGTTGTATACGCCTTACACGCCTTTATAAGCTCGTCAAGGTCGTAACTTCTGGCAATGGGCATAAGTCTTCGTCTAAGCTGATTGTTTGGCGCGTGTAGAGAGATAGCTAGGTTAATCTGCAGTTTTTCCTCCATTAGGGCATAAATCTCAGGCACCAGCCCGCAAGTGGACAGGGTAATGCTCCTAGCACCCACATTCGCGCCCATAGGATGGTTAATGAGCCGAATAAACTTAATTACATTGTCATAATTATCCAGCGGCTCCCCCACTCCCATCAGCACAATGTTGCCAATTCGCTCGCCCAAAACCCGCGTTAATGCGTAATATTGAGCGGCAATCTCGCCAGCGGTTAGATTTCGCTCAAGCCCCCCATGGGCGGATGCGCAAAAGTCGCAGCCCATGCGGCAGCCCGCCTGAGTGGACAGGCAGGCAGTCAGCCCATGATGGTATTTCATCACCGCAGCCTCCACCAAAACCTTACCACCCTCAATTGTACCATAATTTTCAATCTGGCACAAGAACTTTTTTGTCGATTTGTCCGTTGAAATTTGGCTCTCCACAATCAAAACAGGAGAAAATGCCGTAACTTCGGCAAGTTTAAGCCGCAAAGCTGCAGGCAAATTTGTCATTTCATCAAAAGAAACTGCGTGTTTTTTGTGCAGCCATTCAAAAATCTGCTGTCCTCTAAATGGCTTTTCTCCTAAATTTTGGATGAAACATGTAAGCTCCTCCAAAGTGGCGGAGCGTATGTCAAATCGAACCATCTACTCCACCCTCTCCAGCACAGCAATAAAAAATCCGTCGCTATCAAAATCACTTGGCAAAATCATCTTGCTCTCCACAGCCTTAAAAGGCAAATTTGCCTTAATCCACTCAAAATTATCCATGTTCTCAACATTACTGATTGTACAAGTAGAAAACAGCAGCCGCCCGCCAATTTTCACATACCGCCACGAATTTTTGATAATCTCGCGGGCAAGACCCGCCAGTGTTTCCATGCTTTCAGGCTGTTTGTTAAGCTTTAGGTCCGGGCGTTTGCGCAGTGTCCCAAGACCTGAGCAGGGCACGTCTGCAATGACCAAATCCGCAGTTTCTTCAAGCTCGGGGCGAAAAATCCTAGCATCATGAAGGGCAGTTTTCACATTTGCAAGCCCCAGCCTAGCCGCCCCCTGCTCCAAAAGCTTGATTTTGTGGGCATGCACATCACACGCCAAAATTTCAGCCCCTGCCCCTGCCATATATGCTGCCAAAAACGCCTTGCCGCCAGGGGCAGCGCAAAGGTCAATAATTCGGGCATTTGCGGGAGGTGCGGCGGCATGCACAGCAAGCATAGCCCCCTCGTCCATCACATGATAAAGCCCGTCCTTAAAGGACTGCAAAGCCGCAATATCAGAGGTTTTGCTGACCATAAGCGAGCCCTCCAAATTGCCGCGCTGTACCATGACACCCTCACTGACCAAAATTTCAATCAATTCATCTACAGTAGTTTTCAAAGTGTTAACACAAATGCTTATAACAGGCGGTTTCATCATGCTTTCGAGCACCTGCACAGCCGCGCTCTCTCCAAGCTCCCCAACAAAATGCTCCACAATCCACGGCTGTACAGAATACCTGATGGACAAGTCCTCAGGCTCGGCAATTTCAGCCCGCGCAATGTTTCTAAGTACCCCATTCACAAATCCAGAAAGTCCAGAAAGTCCGTGTTTTTTCGTCATTTCAACAGCCTCATTGCACACGGCAAATGTGGGTACTTTGTCCATGAATTTCAACTGATAAACAGAAACCCGCAAAATCCCAAGGACCATGGGCTTGAGCTTCTTCACAGGAGTTTTGGAAAAATTTCCTATTATATGGTCAATTAAAAGCAAATTCCGCACACAGCCTGCCACAATCTCAGTCACAAACGCCTTTTGCACCCGCTCAAAATGCCCCTGCGTGCCCAAAAAACGCCGCAAAGCCTCATTGCTATACGCGCCAACCTCTGTAATCTCTTTTAAGGCAAAAACTGCCGCTTCCCGCTCGCTAAATTTTTTCATGGTGAAATTATGCCATATTTTCATATAAATGTCAAGTAAAAGCTTGCGCTTGCCAAAAAACTATGATATAATATGAGGGTTGTGACCAAAAATGGGGGTAATGCGTATGTTGAGGAGTATGACAGGATATGGAAAAGGCGTCCACGAGGATGAGGGGCGCAAATTTTCTGTGGAAATTAAGTCTGTGAATAATAAATATAGTGAGTTTAATTTACGTTCGCCAAGGCTGTTTAATCCTTTTGAAGAGCGGGTCAGGAAGCTTTTATCAGCCAAAATTGCCCGCGGGCGTGTGGATGTGTATATAAATTTTGACAACCAAAGCATAGAGGGCAATAAAATAATTTATAACAAAACCGCTGCAAAAGCTTATTATCAAGCTTTGCAGGCTTTGATGGAAGATTTTGGCATCACACCTCCTGACGGCACTTTGCTTAATCTGGTTGCCAAATTTCCTGATGTTATTGAGATTGACAGGGAAATTGGCGATGACGAGGTGGAGGGGCTGTGGGGCGGGCTTGAGGCAGCCGCCATGATTGCGCTGGAGCAATTTCTTGCCATGCGAAAGCGAGAGGGAGAGGCTCTTAAAGGTGATTTTGAAGAAAGGCTTGTTAAAATCACTGAAATTTTAGGGCAGGTGGAGGAACTTGCTCCAGAAGCTGTGGAAAATCACCGTACAAAGCTAAAAAAGCGTATGGAGGAAGCTTTGGAAGGAATTGCCATTGACGAAGCCCGCTTTTTGAACGAGGTCGCCCATTTTACCGACAAATCTGACATCTCCGAGGAGATTACCCGGATGAAAAGTCATATTGTCCAATTTCGTGAGATTATGGAGCAAGATGGGGCAATTGGGCGAAAACTGGACTTTTTGTCACAGGAGATGGCAAGGGAGGCCAACACCATGGGCGGCAAGGCTAATTTTCCTGCTCTGTCAAAAATTGTTATTAACCTAAAAAGCGAAGTGGAAAAAATTAGGGAGCAGGTGCAAAACATTGAGTAAAGGCTTTATTAACATAGGCTATGGCAACACCGTGGCGGCTGGCAAGGTCGTGACCATTGTGAGCCCTGATGCGGCACCCATCAAGCGCATGGTGCATGATGCCAAGCAGGCGGGGGTTGTGGTGGACGCCACATGCGGGCGGCGCACCCGCGCGGTTATTTTCACAGATTCCCAGTATGTGATTTTGTCCGCATTGTTGCCTGAAACCATAGCTGGGCGTGCGTAATTGCAAGGGGGATGATACAATTGGTAAACACTGAAGGGCTACTATTAATCATATCCGGGCCATCAGGCTCTGGCAAAGGAACAGTAATAAAACAGCTTATTTGCGACGATTTCGCCCTGTCCATCTCCATGACAACCCGCCAGCCGCGGGTGGGCGAAGTGAGCGGTGTGGACTATATTTTCTGCACCGAGGAGGAATTTATGAAAACCCGCGAGGAAGGCGGATTTTTGGAGCATGCTACTTTTAGTGGCAATTTCTATGGTACTCCCCGTAGTTATGTGGACATTATGCGGGCTGAGGGCAAGACTGTTGTCCTTGAAATTGAGGTTGTAGGGGCTTTGCAGGTAAAGGAAAAATATCCTGATGCCACATTAATTTTCCTGATGCCCCCATCTTTTGAGGACTTGCGCGAGCGGCTAAAAGGGCGCGGCACCGAGGGAGATGACGAAATTGAGCGGCGGATTAACCGCGCACAAGAAGAAGTCAAAGAAATGGATAAATATGACTATTTTGTGATTAATGATGTTATCGAAGATGCTCTTGCCGATATTCGCGCCATAGCAAGGGCTGAAAAATCTAAGCCAGCCCGCATGCAGGGTAAAATTTGGGGCTTTTGTGGCAATAATCTAGAAAACTTTTAGGAGGCAAATATGCTAAAACCTTCGTATAGTGATTTGATTCAGGAATTTAACAAAAAAGCGGATGCAGGACAAGAAATTACCAGCCGCTATTCCATTGTTATAGCCGCTGCCAAGCGGGCGCGCCAGATTGTGGCGGGGGCGGAGCACGAAAAGTCCAAAAACACCGACAAAGCCGTGTCCATTGCTGTAAATGAGCTGCTTTGCGGCAATATTAAAGTTGTGCCCAAAGAGGGCTCAACGGCTTATGATGACCATGAACATGTGGTGCAAAATATGCCCACTTTAATTGACGATTCCTTTGTTTTGGGAGATATTGACTTTGAGGACGATAAGCCCGCAAATGATGACCCAGATGACAACGCAGATGAGCTTGACGCCTCTGACGACTGGGATGACGAAGATGACGAGGACGAGGACGATGAGCAATAAGCCAATTGCCAAGGTGGTGGTCGCTGCAGGCGGCAAGGTGGATAAAGCCTTTGATTACGCCTTTTGTGAAGACTTGAAGCTTGCAGTTGGGCAGCGGGTGCTTGTGCCTTTTGGTAGGCGTGAAATTGAGGGCTTTGTCACCGGCTTTGCTGAAAGCTCTGAGCTTGAGCCCGCCAAAATCAAGGAAATTGCCGAGGTGCTGGATGATGCGCCCATTTTCTCGCCTGTTATGCTTGCTCTGGCACGGTGGATTGGCGAAAGTTACGGAACACCCCTTGGGGTAACTTTACGCGCCATCATGCCTGCGGGTATCGGGCTTAAAAATGAGTATGTGATTGAGACTTTGCTAGATTTTGACAGTCACGGCTTAAAAGGTAAGCAATTGCAAATTTTTGAATATGCCCTAAAGCATAAGGCTGTGTCCCAGCGGGAGATTTTGGATTATTTTGGCAAAACTGCCCAAAGTGCCGTAAGCGCGCTGGTTGACAAGGGCAAGCTTAAGGTCACGCATATCTACGAAGCTAAGGATTATGCCCTTCGCATCAATATGGCAATCCTTAACAACAGCCATCCTGATTTTGAAGAAAACCGCGCAAAAGTCATGAAAAAAGGCGGTCATCAGGCACGGGTGCTGGAGCTTTTGGCAAATAATCCCAGCATGCCGGTGTCTGACATTGGGCATCTTTTGGGAATGTCCGCCTCCCCTGTGAAGTCCCTTGAGCAAAAAGGGCTTGTGAAAATTGAGCAAACTGAGTTTTTGCGGGATGTGGTGAGGGATTTTGAAACCTCCCACCATGAGCCGCTAAAGCTGACCCCCGAGCAAGCCGCAGGGCTTGCAAAGCTTAAAGCTGCCCTAGACACAAAGCCCTCAAGCCGGCGTCCTGTGCTGATTCAAGGCGTCACAGGCAGCGGCAAAACTGAGCTTTACATCCGTATAATTCAAGATGTGCTAGCCCAGGGCAAACAAGCCCTGGTTTTGGTGCCCGAAATCTCCCTTACACCCCAGACCATTGCCGCCTTTGCCAGCCGTTTTGGCACGCAGGTGACGGCAACTCACAGTCGCCTGTCGCTTGGTGAGCGTTATGACCAGTGGAAAAAGGCGCGGGACGGGCAGGTTTCAGTGATGGTGGGTCCGCGCTCGGCAATTTTTACACCTTTTGACAATTTAGGCGTGATTATCATTGACGAGGAGCACGAAAACACCTATAAATCAGGCACAAACCCAAAGTTTGACACAGGTGCTGTGGCTGAGCAGCTGGCAAAGCTCACAGGCGCGCTTTTGGTCATGGGTTCGGCAACGCCCAAGCTTGAATCATATTACAAAGCCCGTGAGGGCGATTATGAGCTGATTACATTGGAGCACAGAGTTAACAATCTGCCCATCCACGCGGAAATTGCCGACATGAGGGCGGAGCTTGCACAGGGCAACAAGTCTATTTTCTCAGCCGAGCTTTACCTTTGTCTACAACAAACCTTAGAAGAAGGCGGTCAGGCGATTTTGTTTATAAACCGCCGCGGGCACTCTACTTTCGTGTCCTGCCGCTCCTGCGGGCATGTGTGCAGCTGCCCCAATTGCTCGGTAAATTACACCTATCATAGGCAAAATGCCAAGCTCATTTGCCACTACTGCAACGATGTGGCGAAAAACCCCAAAAACTGCCCCACTTGCGGCTCTACATACATAAAATATTTTGGCATTGGCACCCAAAAAATTGAGGAATATCTTGCCCAGGAATTTCCACTTGCCAAAGTGCTCCGTATGGATTTGGATACAACTGGCAAAAAAAACAGCCACCACAACATTATAAAAGATTTTGCAGATGGCAAAGCTAACATTTTGGTGGGCACACAGATGATTGCAAAAGGGCTGAATTTTCCAAGTGTGAATCTTGTGGGCATTGTGGCTGCCGACATTGCCCTTAACAGCGGGGATTTTCGCGCGGCTGAAACTGCTTACCAGCTCATCACCCAAGTCGCAGGGCGTGCCGGGCGCGGAATCAAGGCAGGACGCGTGATTATTCAAACTTATAATCCTGAGCATTATAGCATAAAATATGCAGTGCAGGACAACTATACCGACTTTTACAACCATGAAATTGAAATACGCCGCCAGATGAATTATCCGCCCTACACTCACATTTTCCAAATCCTCTTTACTGGCGAGAGTGAAAAACAGCTGATTCTTGCCCTAAACACCTTGGTTGCCATTATGAAGCAGGCAAACCGCAAAAACCTTTGTGAAATGCTGGGTCCCGCCCCAGCCCAAGTGGTGAAAATCAAAGAAAACTACCGCTGGAAAGTGCTGGTAAAATGTAATGATTCCGACATTTTGCAAAAGTTTGTCCATTACTGTATGGACAAACTTGAAAAAATCGAAAATTTAGACGGGGTTAAAATAAACTTAACGCCGAATCCTGCGTATATAAATTAGGAGGTAAGCCGTGGCTTTACGACAAGTGAGAGTTTCACCTGACGAGATTTTGACAAAAAAATCCCGCCCAGTAGCTGAGGTGGACGATAAAATTAGAGTTTTGGTCGATGACATGAAAGAAACCATGTATTCTAGCGGCGGCGTGGGGCTTGCTGCCGTGCAGGTTGGGGTGCTTCGACGTGTGCTGGTAATTGATGTGAGTGAGGAGGGCAACAGCCCTGTAGTTGCCATAAATCCTGAGGTTTTACATACCGAGGGCACCGTGGTTGAGCAAGAAGCGTGCCTGTCGGTGCCCAATTTAAGCGGGCTGGTGGAGCGGGATGCCAAAATCACCGTCCGCGCCTTAAATGAGCATGGCAAGGAATACGAGCTTGAATGTGACGGCTTTTTGTCCATTGCCATGCAGCATGAAATTGACCATCTAAACGGGATTTTGTACGATTCTAAAGCAAAGGAAATGTATGTGGAAACTGACGAAACTGTTAAAAAGCGTAGAGCTGATAGAAAGGCTAAGCGGAAAAAATAACTCCCCTTGCCGTCACCCCGCGCTTGACGCGGGGTCCCATCAAGTTCGCCGAATGAATAAATCGCCTTATAGGCGTTTGGCGGAACTGATTGGACCCCGGGTCAAGCCCGGGGTGACGGGAGTTGGGGACTCTCGCCCAAATTATGCTGGCGTGAGCGCGGGGTAATAGGGGACTGTCCCACGCTCTTGGGGACTGTCCCCGGGAGCCAATAAGGAGCTGACAAATGAAGGTAATTTTTATGGGAACGCCTGAATATGCTAGGGTTTGTCTTGAGGGGCTGGTGGAGGGCGGTTACGCGGTTTTGGCGGTCGTCACCCAGCCTGACCGCCCGGCGGGGCGGGGCAAAAAGCCCCAAATGTCGCCTGTTAAGGCATATGCCCTTGAACATGGCATTGAGGTTTTACAGCCTGAGCGTATCAATCGTGGCGAAATGCCCTCCCAGCTTGAGGCTTATGGCGCGGATGTATTTGTAGTGGCAGCTTTTGGGCAGATTTTGTCAAGGCGGGTTCTTGATATTCCAAAGTTTGGCTGTATAAATGTCCATGCTTCCCTTTTGCCCAAATACCGCGGTTCTTCGCCTATTCAACAGGCAATTTTGGATGGAGAGACCATCTCAGGCATCACCATTATGCAGATGGATGCAGGTATTGACACAGGCGATATTCTGCTAAAAAGCGAGGTTGCAATCGCTCCTGACGACACAGGCGGCACTCTCCACGACAAGCTGTGCGAAATTGCCCCAAAGGCTTTAATTGACACTCTTGTGCAAATTGAGCAAGGCACGGCTGAGCACACCCCGCAAAGCCACGCTGACGCCACCCACGCCCCCATGCTCACCAAGGAAATGGCGCGCATTAACTTCGCCCAGCCCACAGAGAAGGTCATAAACACCATCCGCGCCTACAATCCTTTCCCTGGAGCTTTCGCGGAAATTGACGGCAAAATGCTCAAAGTCTGGCGAGCAGCCAAAGCCTGCGGCGAGCCCAGATTCTGCCCAAAAGAAGGAATTTTCGTAGCCACAAGTGACGGAATAATCCATCTTTTGGAAATAACACCACCAAACGGCAAAAAAATGTTATCAGCTGACTATGTCAGAGGAATAAAGTAAAAATTTAGGAGGATAAATTATGTTTTTTGACCCATTGTACATTATTATGATTTTGCCTGCCATGCTCCTAGCACTATGGGCGCAAGGCAAGGTAAAGTACAATCTTAACAAATTTGCTGGAGCTCCCACACAGCGGGGCATGACAGGTGCACAGGTTGCTGCAAAAATGCTGGCGGACCAAGGCATCCGCGACGTGACCATCGAGCGGCTGCCCGAAAACCAAAAATGGGCAGACCATTACGACCCAAAACACAAGGCAATCCGTCTGTCGCCCCCGGTTTATGACCAAACCTCTATCACTGCCGTGGCAGTTGCAGCCCATGAGGTGGGCCACGCCATCCAGCACAGCGAGGCATATGTGCCCCTGGCGTTTCGCTCAGGGATGTTTCCTGTTGTGCGCATCGGCTCAGGTCTTGCAATTCCGCTGATTATCGCAAGCATTCTGCTTCAGGCATTTGCCTTCATTACTCCCGAAATCGCCCATATTATCATGATGGCCGGTATTATAATGTTTACAACTGTAGTTGCTTTCCAACTGGTCACTTTGCCTGTAGAATTTAACGCATCAACCCGAGCAAGAGAAATCCTTGAAACAAGCGGATTTATCGTAAATGATGAAGAAGTGCGGGGCACTAAAAAGGTGCTTTCTGCCGCCGCAATGACCTATGTGGCTGCTGCCGCAACGGCTATTATGCAGCTAATTTACTGGATTATGGTTGCCTCAAGAAGCAGATAAACTAAAAAGACGCCCAAGTGCACAAGGGCGTCTTTTTTTCGTTAATTTTCAATCCATTTAGAATCTCTAATTCCCGGAAATTTCCGATATTTGGTTGAAAAGCTTACAGACTGGGTTCCTGCGATAATTATGTGGTCAAGGACGTATATTCCGCAGGGCTCAGCCCATTTTTTAACACTTTCAGTAAGCTCAATGTCTTCTTCTGAAATCACAGTGCACCCGCTTGGGTGGTTGTGCGCCAAAACCACATACGCTGTGTTTTTGGCAAGCATCCTGTCGATAATTTTTCTGGGATATGTTTTAACCTCGTCAAGGGTTCCTTCTTCAAGCATTTCAGCCTCAATAAGCCTAAAGCCATTGTCAAAATATAACATCATAAAGCACTCGTGGGATTTGCCTATGAAAAATGGTCTGACAAACTGCGCTAAAGAGTGAGAATCCTTAAACTTTCTACGGCCCTTCCATTTGCTTTGTTCATAACGTTTCATTAATTCAGGCATCATGGAAAAAATAAATGCCACATTCTCCGTTACCCCGCCACGGCTCATAATGTCTTGCACGGGGGCGTCAAGCAAATTGGGCAAAGTACCGAAATCCTTAATCAGCTTGCGGGCTGTGGGGCTCACATCGCCCCTAGGGTAGCAGTAATACAAGAGCATCTCAACGACCTCTCTGTCCTCAAACCCGTCAAATCCGCCACTAGCTTTGTACCTATTGCGAAACCGCTGCCTGTGACCTGCATGGTCACTCTTTACATCTTTCCCATTTCAAATCAACTCCCTTCATCAAATGTATCGAATACATTATACAGCAAAATTTGACAAAGGACAATAGGCATTACGCAATCCGTTAGTTTTTTTAGCTAAAAAACATTAACACAGGCCCAATAGCCAAAACCGCAGCAAGCAAAACCACGAGGACGATTGTAAAAATCCGAATGACGCGCTCTTTTTTCTTTTTAGTCATTGTCTACACCTCCTCATGTTTGCGGGATTTTTTACTTTCAAGATGTATTAATAAATCATCAATAATATTACGCAAAACCGTCACAATGGGTATTGCAACAATCATGCCCACTATTCCAAAATACGCATTTCCAACGGTTATGCCAATAATTACCAAAAGCGGGCTGATTTTCATAGAGCCGCCAATAATTCGCGGGAAAATGTAGTTTGCGTCGATTTGCTGGATAATAACCATGATAATGCCTGCCACAAACCCAAGGGTGGCACCATCTGTAACAAAAATTACGATTACAGCGGCTATAGTGCCAATTATGGCACCAAAGTAAGGAATCAGATTGGCAAAGCCAAGCATGGGACCTAAGGCAAGCCCATACTGGGTGCCCAAAAGCGACAGCACTATGGTCATTATTGTCCCCAGTATAATAGCATCCAACACCTGACAATAAATATAGCGTTTGAAATAAGTGTTAATTTCTCTGCCATATTTTACCAAAGGCTCATAAACTCTGTTTGGCAAAATTGCGTTAAAGACGCGCTTGGCACCGCCTCGGATTTTTTCCCCTTCTACCATAAAATAGATGGAGCTGATAATGGAAATGGCAAAGCGAAAAAGAAAGGACATGAACGCCATGGCACCGTCAAAAAGCACGCCTAAATATTCTGTGTCAAATGTTGGCAAAACATCCTCAAAGCTAAAATCAGCCATAATGTCAGCAAAATCAATAGGAAAGCCGTGGTAGGTGCTTAAAGAAATCAAAAATTCCTGGATGTTTGTGAACATTGTGGGCAAAAAGTCGATAAGGTCGGCTATTGTCTCGATTACACGGGGAAAAACCAGCCAAGAAAGTAGCCAAACAAGCCCCACCAAAATTACGTAAATCAGCACCACTGACAAGCCCTTTGTGCGCTTTTGCACCCAAGCATTGCCAGTTTTGTCAAGCAGGACTATCAGACGCTCCCTGGGAATATTGAGGGCATATGCAACCATAAATCCCCAGATAAAAGGTGATACAATCCAGAAAAACCGCGTCACCCAGCCCCAAAAAACCTCAATTTGCGACACCGCATGGAAAATAACAATGGCAGCTACTGCAAGTAGCAAAAAAGCCAACCAACTCTTAAATTCATGCCTGCCCATCAAACGTCTCATTTTCTACCTCGCTTTCAAGCGTACCGACAATTATACCACAGCCACCTGCCCTTTGTCAAAGAAATACATTAAAGTTTCATCAATTTGTAATGAAAATATTTTTTTTGCCGCAATTTTGTACAGCTCCATCTGCGGGCGATATTTTTCGACAACTGTAAAGATGTCTCCTTTGATGCTTTCGGTCTTATAATCAACTATTACAAGTTTTCCCATTTCTTCAAAAATACAGTCAATTACCCCATGGACCACCGTGTCGCCTTCAACTGTGCCAAATGCTGAATTAAGCAGGTTTGCAGGCATTGTCATGGCAAAGGGCACTTCTCTGTGGATTTTTGTGGCGGCGCGGATGCGGTGGGCAAGCTTAGAGTTTAGAAAGTCCACAATTAAGCCGATTGGGACGAGTTTGGCGTCTTCGGGAGTCAGCAGTTCAAGAGTTTGTAGATGAGCAATAAGCTCGGAAACATCGGATTTAGTGCCTTTGTTAAAGTCCACGTGCTCCAAGACGGTGTGGACGGCAATTCCGCGGGCTGCGGCTGAGTTTTCCATGCCTTTTGCAATCATAAAATCAGGTTTTCTAAAGTCTCTTTTCTCCTTGGGCTGTATGCTTGTAGAATCATGAAGAAACTCATTGAAATACAGCCGCTTGATTTCGGAAACGGACATTTTGGCAGGCACAAACATTGCGTCTTGATGGGGATAGGTATACGCCAATCGGGCGGATATATCATCATTTTGGGCACGAGCCGCCAAATCCAAATTACCAAAAATACCCACAAGTTCTTCTTGCTTTTTCGCCGCCTCATGCTCAATAGCCGCTTCATTAGTAAATCTAATATCCCAAACGTCCTCAGGCGGGTCGCCGCTAAGTGCCATCAGCACCCAGTCCATATACGACCGCCCACGCGCCACATCATGCGCTGCGGGCTTGCCCTCCAGATGGGCGTATTTCTGGGCGTCAAAGGTGCTGCCGACCAGAAAAAGCTTCTCCTTGCAACGGGTGAGGGCAACATACAAAATGCGCATTTCCTCAGAAATCTGCTCCCGCAAAAGCTTACCACCAATAACCCGCCTAGGGAAGGTGTCGCTTAGGATATTTCGCGCAGAATCAAGGTTTTTAATGCCAAGCCCAAGCTCAAAATCCATAACCAGCTTATCTCCTGCATCCCGCAAATTAAACCTTTTGCCCATCTGGCACACAAAAACCACAGGAAACTCAAGTCCTTTACTTTTGTGGATGGTCATAATCCGAACCAAATCCTCATTTTCATTAGAAACAGCGGCTTTTTCAAGGTTATGCTTAGCCTTTTGCAGTTTTTCAATATAGCGCACAAAGTTGAAAATCCCGGTAAAGCTGCCCTCCTCAAACCGTGTCGCCTTTTCAAATAGCAGCATGAGGTTGGCGCGCCTAAGCTCCCCGCCGGGCAAAAGCCCCACATAATCATAAAAATTGGTATCTTGATAAATTTGGTAAATTAGCTGGCTGGTGGTGACAAAGCCCGAAAGCTCGCGCCATTTGGCAAGGCTGTCCAAAAAGCCGCGAACCTTGGCATTCTCCCCTGCGCAACCCTCCAAAGCCGTGTAAAAATCAGCTCCGTTGCGGTTACTTCCAATTTCAACCAATTCATTAGGCTCAAATCTAAATATGTCAGAAAAAAGCGCGGTTAACAAGGGTATATCTTGCCTAGGATTGTCAATTATTTGCAGAATTGCCAAAATAACCATAATCTCACTAGCAAGAAAATAATTGTCCTCGCTGTCGTGAAATGCGGGAATATCGCGGTTTTTCAGTTCGTCGGCGAAAACTTTAGCGGTCGCTTTAGAGCGCAACAAAATCACAATATCAGAATAACGAAGAACCCGCGAGCCCTCGCCATCTTTAACTTGAAACTTATTCCTGAACAAATCAGCAATATGCGCAGCCGTAATTTTCGCCTCAGCCTGCCCGCCAGCCAGCTCTACAAGTGCTGAATCAATCTCGTCCGCATGCTCATTTTCATCATCAGAATTTTTGTCTACAATGTGCACAATGGTACGCATATCGGCGTTTTGAGCATTTGCAAATGTGGCGGCAAACTTCAAAGAATTGTCATCATCATAGCTCACACCGCCCACCGCAGGCGACATCAAAGCCTTAAACAAATAATTCACAGAATCAATAATGCCCCGCCGGCTGCGGAAGTTGTCCATCAGCGACAACGCCAGACCACTATCAGGTTTGCTAATATATTCGGAAAACTTATTCCAAAAAATGCTGGGGCGAGCCATTCTAAACTGATAAATGCACTGTTTCACGTCCCCAACCATAAACCGCTTGAGCCCGCCCGCCCGCGCTGCCGCACTCAAAATCGTCTCTTGGATAAAACTGGAATCCTGATATTCGTCAATAAAAATTTCATCAAACATTGCCCCAATTTCGAGGGCTTCAGGGGTCAGGCTTGTCCCATCAATCAAAATCTGCAAACAAAAATGCTCAAAATCACCAAAATCTACCAGCCCTCTCTCCCTTTTTTCAGCCTGAAAACGCCTAGAAAACTCCAAAACCACCTGTGCCAAAATCCCCACATCACGAAAGCTCTCTCTTACATCATTTTCCATTTCATGTTTAGATTTTATGAAGAATTTACGAATACCATCAACAGACTTTTTATAAGAATCTCTAATACGTTTAATTTGCTCCTGTATTAGCTTTCCTGATTCGGAAATTTTTTGGCGGCCTCCGAGAAGGCGTGCAAAAGTGAACTCCCAGCCGCCAAAATCCGCCCCGACGGAACCTAATTTAGCGAAGTCATCCTCAATCACTTCACGGTATTTCTCTGAAATTTCAGGATTTTTGGCAAGCTCCCTCGCAGCCTCCACGTCGCTCATAATCCCATCCAAATTAAAATCCAGATATTGTAAAAATTCTTTATACCACAAGCTGCCCTCCAAACCGTCCAAAAGGCTATATTCATGCACACAAGCCGCAAGCCACCCTTCAGGATTGGGTGCTGAGCGGGAATATTCATGCACCCCAAGCACCGCCGCTCGCAAGCCCTCGTCACCCACCCGCGAATCAAAAATACCAGCTAATCTAATAAAATCTTCCCTCTCATTCTCCCTCTCATTCTCCTCTTGTACATAATAATCCGAATAATATTCCTCGAGTAATTCATCAAGTATTTCACCCTTCAAAAGCCGAATTTCAGCGGAATCTGCCACTCGAAATTTAGGGTCCATATCAATCTTGTGGAAGAACTTTCGGGCAACCATAAGGCAAAAAGAGTGAATGGTTGTGATATTAGATTTATTAATTAAAGCCAGTTGTTTACGCAAATTAGCGTCATTTGGGTCTTCTTTTATTCTGTCGTTCAGTGCTTCGGCAATGCCCAGCCGCATATGCCCAGCAGCCGCATCTGTAAAGGTTAGGACCAGCAGACGGTCAATGTCAATAGGGGAATTGCCAGTAATCATGCGGATTATACGCTCAACCAAAACAGTCGTCTTCCCCGAGCCTGCCCCTGCCGACACCAAAATATCAGTATTTCTAATTTCAATTGCATCCTTTTGAGCACCCTGAAAATTAATTTTCCTCATATTTTCCCTCGCAATATGCTACAATTTTTTCGCGCCCTGCCTTAACAGCCCCGCTCGCCATATGTCCCGCAACATTTCCCTTGCCGTCAAGGGCTAAATTAAACTCATTTACAAAATTTACAAGCCGTGTCTCGTCATCACAGCAAATGCTGTATTTGTGGGAATCGCCCTGTTCTGACAGCGCCACAGCAAGCCGCGCCCGCTCAGCCGTAAGTCCCGCAAAACGCCGCAAATCCTGCACTTCCACCCCATCTTCGATAAAGTAAGCAAACCCGCTCCCCTTCGCGACCCCTTCTGCCTTTAATTCAAAAATTTTATTCTGCATAAAACCAATTTGTTTTTGCAATTTAGCTTTATCCTTTATCAGTTTATCTAATGCAGGAATGATACTCACAGTATCAGCGGACAAAAGGGCACCTGCATCTCTACAAATGTCATTTTTGCGAGCATAATCCCAAAGGGCATCTGTGCCGCAGTAGGCGGTCAGCCGCACCCCGCCTTTATATTTTTGATAGCCAGAAACCTTGATAATCCCGATTTCACGAGCTTCCGCCACATGTAGAGCAGCACAGGCGCAAAGGTCGTGCCCATCCACATCCACCATCCTCACAGTCTCGTCATCTGCAAAGGTTTTTTTGCTTCTAAAGTCGATATTTTCAGCATCTTTTCCCGTCATGGTAAAAAGATGCACTTGTGTAAAAGCAGTTACAACCTCATTTGCCATTTGCTCCAATTTGTCAATATCTTCCTTAGATAGCATAACATCAAAGTCAATTGTAAAGCCCCGCTCAGACATGTGAAAACCAACATTTGTCGCGCCAAAATGAGTCTTAGCAAGCCCTGACAAAATATGCTCGCCCGTGTGGTTCTGCATAAAAGCATATCGCCTTTTCCAGTCAATTTGCCCAATTACACCTTCGCCTGCATCATCAATCTCGCTAGCAATCACGTGGTAAATCAGTCCGTTTTCCTGATAAACAGCGGTTACAGGCTTGCCATCTAAAAGCCCTGTGTCTGCGGGCTGCCCGCCGCCACCTGGGTAAAAGCAAGTGGCAGCAAGTGCCACATGAAACTCCTCATTGCTACTTTTAGTATCAATTATTTGGGCGTGAAAATCCGCCATGTATGCTGACTCATAATACAATTTATCAGTTTTTCTCATATGAATCCACCTCCACTCTTTTTATAGTAAATCAGCTTTTAGGGATTGTCAAGAGCGAATTTTTGTGGTATAGTAGTAAAGATGGGAGGAGTGTCATGCGAATTGGCTTGGGTTATGATTCTCATAGGTTTTGTGAGGGCAGGGAGTTAATTTTGGGCGGTGTGAATGTTCCACACAGTCACGGGCTGGCGGGGCACTCTGACGCGGACGCCCTCATTCATGCTGTAATTGACGCGCTTTTGGGAGCTTCAAAGCTTGGCGACATTGGGCGAATGTTCCCCGACAGCGAGCCTGCATACAAAGATATTTCCAGTTTATACCTGCTGGAAAAAACCTACTCACAGTTGCAAAATGCAGGTTATGAAATTGTGAATATTGATGCTACGATTATCGCTGAAAAGCCTAAACTTGCGGCATTTATCACTGATATGGAGATTAATATTGCCAAATGTCTTGAGGTGGATGTGGGTCATGTGAGCATTAAGGCTAAAACTGCCGAAGGCATGGGATTTGTTGGGCGTTGTGAGGGCATTGAGGTTCATGCGGTGTGTTTGATTAACAAAATTAGAATTTAGGTGATTTATTTGAAATTTTTGAATACTTTGAGTAGGCAAAAGGAAAATTTTGTGCCTGTAGAGAGCGGTAAGGTGGGCATTTATGTGTGCGGACCTACTGTTTACAATTTGATTCATGCCGGCAATGCCCGTCCTTACGTGGTTTTTGACGTGTTACGCAGGTTTTTGGCACATAAAGGTTATGCTGTAAATTATGTGCAAAATTTTACAGATATTGACGATAAAATTATTAATAAAGCGGGTGAGGAGGACTCGGATTTTCTGGAGGTGGCGAATCGTTATATTGACGAGTTTTTTGTTGATATTGATAGCTTAAACGTGCTTCGTGCCGACCATTATCCGCGGGTGACTGACGAGATTGACGGCATTATCAAGCTCACGCAAAACCTGATAAATGCTGGCTTTGCCTACGAAGTGGGCGGCACGGTGTATTTTATTTCTGGCAAATCCGATGGATACGGCAAATTGTCCAAAAAAAATATTGAGGATTTGGAGGCAGGGGCACGGGTGGAGGCGAATCCTGACAAGAAAAACCCTTCCGATTTTGTGCTGTGGAAGGCGGCGAAGGAGGGCGAGCCCAGCTGGGACAGCCCCTTTGGGCGCGGTCGCCCCGGCTGGCATATCGAGTGCTCCGTTATGGCGCGAAAATACATTGGCGAAACGGTGGATATTCACTGCGGTGGCGAGGATTTGATGTTTCCACATCATGAAAATGAAATTGCCCAGTCCGAGGCAGCTTACGGCAAGACTTTTGCCAATTATTGGCTTCATAATGGGATGCTTTTGGTGGATAACCAAAAAATGGCAAAGTCTGAAGGAAATTTCTTTTTGGTGCGGGATGTTGCGGCGAAATTTAGCTATCCTGTGCTCCGTTTTTTCCTGCTGTCGGTGCATTATCGCAGCCCGCTGAACTTTAGTGAGGAACTGATGCAGGCAGCGGCAAACGGGCTTGAGCGGATTCGCAATTGCCGCCGTGAGCTTGCTGATGCAGGCGGCGAATCTGCCGAATCTTCAGGGCTTGTAACTGCTTTTGAGGACGCTTTGGCAGACGATTTGAATACAGCCAATGCAATCAGCACAATTTTTGATTTGGTTAAAATTGCCAACACTGCGCTGAGAGAGGGGAAAAACACCGCCCATTATCTGCGCGAACTCGACTTTATGTGCGAGATTTTAGGGCTTGAACTGGATTCCAAAGTCGAGATTGACACCGCAGAAATTGAGGATTTAATTGAACAAAGAAACGCGGCGAAGCGTGAAAAGGACTTTAGTAAATCTGATATGCTCCGCGACAAATTACTGACTATGGGTATAACAATAAAAGATACGCGTGAGGGCACAAAATGGCATTTAACCAACTCCTAAACCACACCGACCCTGCCCAGCTTTCGCCGCTAAATCTGGCGTTTGTGGGGGATGCGGTGTATTCGCTTTTGGTGCGAACCCGGCTGGTGACGGACGCCAACCGCCCCGCCCACGCCCTAAACAAACGCTCCAGCGAGCGGGTGTGTGCGACACGCCAATCTGCTGATTATTACAGGCTTTTGCCTCATTTGACCGATGCAGAGACCGCTGTGATGAAACGGGGGCGCAATGCAAATCCCGCAAGCAAGGCAAAAAACGCCACGACAGCGGAATATCGCAACGCCACAGGTTTGGAATGTTTATTTGGATATTTATACTTAAAGAGTGATGAAGCCCGGATTTTAGAGCTTTTCAATATTTGTTGGAGTGATGATGAAAATGAAACCAAATCGTAAAAAAGAGCCGATTAGGGATATTATAGAAACTAATGACACTGAATGTATGTTTGAGGGGCGAAACGCTGTGATGGAGCTCCTAAACGCTGAAAAGACCATACATCGGCTGTTTGTGAAGGAGGGCGAGAGCCAAGGCAGCCTGAGGGTTATTTTGGCACGTGCCCGTGAGCTTGGGATTCCCATTAACATGCTCTCTAAGGAAAAAATTGACAAAATGTCAGAAACAGGCAAACATCAAGGTGTTATTGCCCTTTGTCCGCCCTTTGAATATGCCTCTTTAACCGAGGTTTTGCGGGGTTGTGTGGTTAGGGACGAGGTGCCATTTCTGCTCATTTTGGACAAAATTTTTGACCCTCACAATTTTGGTGCAATCATCCGCACGGCTTTGGCTGCAGGTGCCCATGGCATTATCATCCCAAAACGGCGCAGTGTGGGCATTACATCCGCTGTGGTGCGAGCGAGTGCGGGTGCTGCGGGGCATATGCCTGTTATTAGAGTTTCTAATATTCCCCAGACAATGGACGCCCTGAAAAAATCTGGAATTTGGATTGTGGGCACGGAAATGGGCGAGCAAAGCCTGTTTGATGCTCCCCTGTCGGGTGCGATTGCGCTGGTGATTGGCAATGAGGCTGAGGGGATGTCCCGTTTGGTTAAAGATAAATGTGATTTTTTGGTAAGTATTCCTATGTTTGGCAATTTAGGCTCTCTAAATGCCTCTGTTGCCGCAGGAGTCGCAATGTATGAGGTTGTGAGGCGCAGGGTGTATGGACTTAAATAATCTGAGCGACGAGGAACTTGTAAAACTTTCCCAGTCAGGCGAGTCCCAAGCTGGTGATATTTTGTTGCGGAGATTCAAGGCAAAAGCTGCCCATATCGCACGCCCATATTTCATCATGGGCGGCGACCGAGACGACATTGTGCAAGAGGGCATGATTGGGCTTTACCGCGCCATTAGGGAGTATCGCAAAGGCACTGCCAGCTTTGCCACTTTTGCTACTGTGTGCATCAAAAACCAAATTTTGGATGCCGTAAAAAATGCTTCCAGAAAAAAGCACTCTCCCCTAAATTCTTACATTTCCATGGACACCGAATCCGAGCTTGCCCATATGACCGACCACCGCGCCGACCCCGAAAACATCCTAATTCATCGCGAAAACAAGCTCCACCTTGAGTCCACCGCTGCTGCTGCCCTAAGCCCTCTAGAATATGACATCCTAACCCATTTTCTGGATGGGCACTCCTACGCCCAAATTGCCACTGCCTTAGAGATCACCAAAAAATCCGTAGATAACGCCCTTTACCGCATCCGCAAAAAAATTTCAAAAAATTTATAAAAAACACTTGCATAAAATTTTTATATGTGTTATAATCCAAAAAAATAACATCTTCAGGGCAGGGTGAAAGTCCCTACCGGCGGTAAAGTCCGCGAGCGCGCAAGCGCATGATTCGGTGCAATTCCGAAACCGACAGTTAAAGTCTGGATGGGAGAAGATTTAGAGTGTTTGTAGCTTTCGTTGTTCATCTGCGAGCCGAAAAGCCGCATGCTTCACGCAGTTTTCGGTGAAGTAGAGGAACTACGAGAGGTAAAACGCTCAGGCTTGTTTTCGAGCCTCTCCTTTGCCTTGTTTTGTTTATCAAGGTATTTTTTATTTTGAGGGGGAGAATTATGTTTACAGACCAAAAATTGGACATTAAGAAAATGGCTGTGCTTGGGATGTTAAGCGCGGTGGCACTGGTGCTTGTCATGCTGGTGCGCATACCAATTGTGCTGTTTTTGTATTACGAGCCAAAGGACGTTGCAATCACCATTGGCGGATTTTTATTTGGACCTTTGGCGGCACTTTTGATGGCTGTGGTGGTCAGTTTTGTGGAAATGGTTACCATTAGTGCTGATGGCTTTTATGGGCTGATTATGAATATTATCGCAAGTTCCACCACCGCCTGCACTGCCGCATTTATTTACAAGCGTAAACGTTCGCTCTTTGGCGCGGTGGTCGGGCTTGCGGCAGGGATTGCCGTTAATGTGCCTGTTATGCTTCTTTGGAATTATTTGGTAGTGCCAATATATTTGGGGGTGCCCAGAGAAATTGTTGCTGGGATGCTTGTGCCCTATTTCCTGCCTTTTAATCTTGTAAAAGGTATCCTAAATGCCGCTATAATCATGCTTGTCTATAAGCCATTGGCCACAACTCTCAAAAAGGCGGGTCTTTTCCCGAAATCATCGGTAGAAACTGGAAATGCTCCGAAAAAGCGTAATATCGGCGTGATTATCGTCTCTTTGTTCGCCATACTCACCACAGCACTTTACGTTGTCACTTTTTTGAGAAGCGATAATAATGATAATGGCGGGAATAATCAGGGTTATTATGAGCAAAGTGTGGAAGCAGGTGGCTATTATGATGAATAGGCAAATTGAGGGCGTTGTGGTGCAGGGGGCTGCGCGGGGCACGGGGCTGGGCTTTCCCACCGCCAACATCCTGCCTGCCGAGGGTGCCCAGCTTCCCGAAAACGGAGTATACCGCACAAAAGTCACGATTGAGGGCGGACTTTCCTACAATGCCATCACAAATATTGGTATTAACCCCACTTTTGGCAATGTTCAAAAAACCGTAGAAAGCCACATTTTTGATTTTGACGCGAATATTGTGGGCAAAGCGATAAATGTTGAGTTTGTGAGCTTTATCCGCGCTGAAAGAAAGTTTGCAAGCGTGGAGGAGCTTGTGGCGCAGGTCAAAGCCGATATAGCGCGAGTTTTGGCGGATATTGAGGGGGAAGCTTGATGATTTCAACTAGGGCATCTGCCTTTATTATCAAAGACAACAAGCTGCTTTTCGCCAAAAATAAGGATTCGCCGTACTACCTCGTCGGCGGCGGAATCGAGCGGGGTGAAACCTCAAAAGAAGCCCTCCAGCGAGAAATATTTGAAGAAACCGGACTGAGCCTTGAGGTCGATAAGCTCGCTATAATCCAAGAAAGATTCGGCATAATCGACAACCAAAAATTCCACGAAATACGCTTTTTTTACTCTGTGAAAAATGATGCACCAATAAATATTGCTGAGGGCACTTTCACCGACCAAGGCACGGACGAAACCCTCCACTGGCTGCCCATAGACAAATTGCACGACTTTAACATAGTCCCAAAATTCCTGCAATCCATGAAATTTGACAACATGGAAACGATTAAACATGTTGTGGCAAGGGAATACTAAATTTAACTGTTGACAAATACGCTTAAAATGTGTATAATAGTCTCATAAACAAATGTTTTCGGGGGCGTACTGGTTTCGACGGGGACATTGAAAACAAGGAAAGCCATCCGCAGTGCCACCTGCGTCATCAAGGCAAACCTAAAATTAAACGACAATAACGATTACGCTTTTGCGGCTTAATTAAAGCCGTTGTCAGCCCCGCCACACCGCCGCGCGGGACCCTGGCATCGACTAGGCGGTAAACTCTGGTAGGCTCGCCCGACCCCACCAGAAAATACAGGGCTAGCCGTGGCGACAGTTTTGTCAGCTCCCTCCGCCACGGCAAAACCAATGAGCTGACTGTGATGGGAGAAATCCTTGCAGCCAAATCTTCGGACGCGAGTTCGACTCTCGCCGCCTCCATACCTAAAACCCACGACACAAATTCTGTGTCGTGGGTGCAGATATTGGAGATACATCTCTATGAATGGCTTCCTTGATATAAGAGTTGAGGCAACTTGAATTCTAAATAAAGATTAAGTATCGAAATAAATCATATGTTTATTAAAAGTCAAGAAAGGGTGTAGGCTATGGAAAGTTCAAATCAAGTAGTCGCTACTGAGGAAAAATTAACTAACCAAATTAACAATTTAAGGAATCGACTAAAAACGGACAAGATGGATATGTCTTTTGGTGAAATAATGAACATGTACGAAAGGAATGAAATTATCATTGACCCTGAGTTCCAACGCTTGTATCGTTGGAATCTGGAGCAAAAAACTAGATTTATGGAATCTCTATTGTTAGGAGTACCAATACCTCCCATCTTTGTTGCGGAAACTACAACGGATGGACGATGGGAATTAGTAGACGGGCTTCAAAGGCTTTCTACGGTTTTGTCCTTTTTTGGAATACTTAAATCAGAACGTCAGGACATAGAGTCTTTAAACAATTGGACGCTTTCTTCAGGAGACTTAATAGAAGATGAACTTGAAGGGTACAATCGAAATAATTTACCACTAAAGTATCAGCTTAATTTGAAGCGTGCAGTATGTAGAGTAGAGATAATAAAATGGGATAGCAAATGGGATATGCGCTACGAGTTGTTCAGTAGATTGAACACTGGAGGAACGCTCTTAACAGACCAGGAGATACGTAATGCGATATTCAGAAAAGGGTTGCCAAAATTTTACACTTTTATTGATGAGGCCGTAAAAAATGTTAAATATAAAGAATTAACTTCATTATCATCAAAACAATTATCCGAAAAATATGACCACGAGTTGGTTGTTCGTTTCGCTAGCCTAGTTGACAACTGGGGAGATGTTGACAAAGCAATTTCTTTGTATATGACATCTTTCATGCGAAACCTGCTAGATAACAAAAAAGATATATCTAACGAAACAATTTATAAATTCAATGAAGTAGTTGATTTGCTTCATGCAAGCGGAAAACAGGTATTTAGATTTCCGACAGGCATGAGTATCTTTTCCTCTAGTTTATACGAAGGGATCATGATTGGAATTGCATCTAATTTGGAGCATTATAAAGCAAATCCTGCAAGTATAACAGAACGAATTGATGATTTGAAAAACGATGATATTTTTAAGAAAAATTCGGGCACTGCTTCAAACAGCAAAAACCGAACAAAAAATAGAATTAAGCGTGCCTTGGAAGTATTTGGGGGCGATATAAGTGAGTAGTTTTCAAGATATGTTGGTTGCAGATTACAATTGGCGGTTAGGTGAAATTGCCATTATAAAAGCTCTAACGGTTCAAACGGGTCTAACTGATGAAAAGCGGGCGGTATCAAGAAAATATGCCGTTCCGTCGTTATATTCTGTGTGGGAGGGTTTTATTACAAGTTCTTTTGCAGAATATGTGCGGGCGATAAACAATAAAAAACTGTCATGCGACTTAATCCATGATAATATTTTTGTTTACTACATATTTGCCCGTTATCCACAGCTACGTGAACCTCCATCGGGAATTGAAAAGAGAAAAGTATTTCTTGAAAATCTAAGGAAAGACCTGATGGGAGTTGTGTGCCTCCCCATGGAGATTGATGTAAGTTCTAATGTAAATTATAAACAACTAATTAGGTTATTTAATCGATATGGCGTGAGTGCTGTGGGTTTAGAGAAGTATGAACAAACGCTAAATAAATTCGTGGGTGGTTATCGTGTAAAAATTGCGCATGGTGATAACTCCATCTTTGTTGATGACGCACATATCGAAGAATTTTCTAAGTTAATTATTTCATTGATGTCAGATATAATAGAAATTATGTCATCACATTGTAGTGACGAGGCATTTTGCAAGAAGATTGTACGCTTTGACAACGGAGATACCTTCGCACCGCTTTGACATGGCGGTGTTTTTTGTTTTTATAGGACGCTATTATTTAACTTGTATAACGTCGAATACAGGCAGGGGTAGAGCAGCTCCTAGGGCTTGTTTGAAAGCGTGGGGGTCAAAGGGCGGGCTGTTTGGGGATGTGGGGTTTGCTGTTATGGCTACTAGGTTTATGGGGGTTTTGACTGCTAGGGCGGCTTTTTTTATGTGGAGCTTTTTAAGGGTGTCTGGAGTTATGAAGATTTTTGAGGGGTCGCAGGCGACAATGGTTTTGCCTGTTAGGGGCGTGCTTGAGGTGATTAGAGTGCGGATTTTTTCATCGGAGATGGCACCTGTTAGGTGAATGGGGTTGGCGTTTTCGGTGGGGCGTGGGAGGGTTAGGATGTGTGTGGCGTAGCGGGTTTGGCTTACAACGCAGTCCATGTTGGGTGAAAGTGCGGCACCTGTGCATAGGATTGACGCCTCGGCGATGGTGGGTTTTGCTAGGCTTTTGCGCCCTAGGGCTCCGTCTATTAGGATTTTGTCTATTTGGAAGTTTTTGAGCATTTGAATGAGTCCTTCAAGCTGCTTGGTCATGGACGGACCGCCCACTTGCACCAGCCCTGGGGTTAGAGCTTCTACGATTACAATTTTTCCCAGAGGGCTTGTCCAGCCTGTTTCCATCAAAAGTTCAGTGCGAATATCGGACACGCCAATAAGAGCCGTGGTTGTAATCACAATCGTCCCTGCGGGCACGAAAATCCTCGGCTTTGGCTTTTGGGTCACCACATCGTATTCCTCGCCATCGCGCCCGATGCTGGTTAGGGCAAGCCTGACGTTATCAAGCTGCCACCGCTCAATCAGGTGATTTAGCACGGTGGTTTTGCCCACATTTTTCCCAAGTCCGATAATTGATATGGTTTTATATGGCTCTAGCAAAGTTTTAAGTTCCAATTTTTAGTTCTCCATTCAAATATGTGACGGCGTGCCCGCCGATTTTTACTCTGCCGCCCTCAATTTTCACCCACAGCTTGCCGCCGCGTTTTGACACCTGTAAGGCTGTAAACTCGCTTTTTTGGAGCTTTCCTTGCCAAAGGGGTGCTAGCAAGCATTGGTTTGAGCCTGTCACAGGGTCCTCGTCAATGCCGATTTTTGGGGCGAAATAGCGGGATACGTAGTCGATTCCTGATTGGCTTGAGGGGGCTGTGATGATGATGCCTGCAAGGTCAATTTTGGCGGCTTTTGGCAGGTTGCAGATGGCATTTTCCACCTGTTCTTCAGTTTCAGCCACCAAAATATATTCCTCTGTGCCCCGCCAGACCTCTATAGGCTTAAAATCAAAACAATCAAGCATGTCATTAAGCTCTAATTGCCAAATTTTATCAATTGGAAAATCAAGGGTCAGCATATCGCCAGTTCGTGTAACACTCAGCTGCATCTCGCCTGCATGAAAAGTGATTTCTCCGTCACTTTCCAATAGGATATGGGCGGACGCCAAAGTGGCGTGGCCGCAAAGGGGCACTTCCACAGTTGGCGTGAACCAGCGGATGTGGTGCTTGCCGCCCTTATTTAGCACAAAGGCTGTTTCTGATAGATTATTTTCCATGGAAATATTTTGCATAAGTGAATCATCCAGCCACGAATCGCCATCAATCAGGCACACCCCCGCGGGATTGCCCTTAAAAAGCTCGTCAGTAAAGGAATCTACCTGATAAAATTTCATATTGTTAGCTCCTTATCTCTTTTTTGAAAGCACTTGTTAATAAGATAAAAAACGGGCGTACACTGCGCGCCCGTTTTTTGTTTGCCATGCTATCTTTTCTCCACCAAAAACTTAATAGAAGTCTTTGATTCACCGTCAATCTCAATTTGCGCAAAGGCGGGAATAGAGATTAGGTCGATGCCATTTGGGGCGACGTAGCCTCTTGCGATAGCGATAGACTTAACGGCTTGGTTGACAGCAGCTGCACCAATGGTCACCACTTCAACTGGCTCATTGTTGCGCACCACGGCGGCAATGGCACCCGCCACGGACTTTGGGACAGAGTTTGCTGATACTTTTAGAGTTTCCATAAAAACCCTCCTTTGGTATATTTATTTCCTTACCTTTATATAATACTACATTATGCAAGGATTGTAAAGGGGAATTTTTTTATGAGCAAAAAAAAATGGGTGGAGCCGCTTGAAAGAGGTGACAGGGTGGCTTTGATTGCACCGTCAACGCCGCCTGAAAGCCCTCAATTGGTGGATTATGCAGTAAAGTTTGTGACAGAGCTTGGGTTTGAGCCTGTGGTGTATGATAGTTGTTATGCAGACTATGGGTATTTGGCAGGCAGTGACGAGCTTAGAGCTAGAGATATTAATTTAGCATTTGCCGATGATGCTATACGCGGTATAATGTGTGTGCGAGGCGGCTATGGACTGCAGCGGCTGCTGCCTATTATTGATTTTGATATGGTCAAGGCGAATCCTAAGTTTTTTAGCGGGTATAGTGACATAACGGCACTGCACAGCGTGATTCCTGAACAAGCTGGGTTTATTACTTACCACACCCCCATGCTTGCCACCCCTAAGTTTGCCGCTGCAGACGAGTATACCGTGGAGCAGTTTAAAAGGCAAATGTTTGGGCACAGCGAAGGAAAAATTGAAAATCCAAAGGGGCATGAGTGGGAGTTTTTGCAGGTTGGCGAAGGCATTGGGGAGCTTTGCGGGGGCAATTTGGCAATTATTGCTTCGTCTTTGGGAACCCCTTATGAAATTCAAACAGCAGGCAAAATCCTTTTTATTGAGGAGGTTGAGGAGCCGCCTTATAAAATTGATAGAATGCTGAATCAGCTGCATTTGGCGGGGAAGCTATCGGAGCTTTCGGGGGTTGTCTTTGGGGATTTTGCCGATTGTGTGGCACCTGAGCCAAAGCTTAGCCTGACCATCCCTGAAATAATCGAAAACTTGGGACTTAAAGTGCCTGTTTTGTGGAATTTTAGGTGCGGGCATTGCTATCCCACCGCCTCGCTGCCCATGGGGGCTGTGGCAAGGCTTAATTCTGCGCAGAATTTGTTTGAGATTGTGCAATAGGGGGTGCTTAGATGAAAGTTATTGTTAAATCACCTATAGCCCCCCTTCACGCCCATGCTTGCCACGGGGCTGAGCGTGTGGACGAGGTTTTGCACGGCTGGGAGGTGGAGATTTTAACTAGCCACGGAGATTTTCACCATATACGCACAGCTTATGGTTATTATGGCTATATTTGTAAAAATGATTTGGAGCTTTCGCCGCCCATCACATCTCAAGAGCAAATTAGGCGTATTTGCGGCAATTTTGCCGATGGGCTGTCAGAGCCAAAGGTGCAGGGAGATGTGGTCATTACCTTGCCCAGGGGTGCTTTGGTGGCTGTTTTTGGGGAGATGGACAGGTATACCTGCGCATTTTTGGCAGACGGGCAGACGGTGTACATCCGCACCGCATCTTTGAAAAAGCCCAAGCTAACGCCCTTTCGCGAATCCATTATAGATGCCGCCATGGAGTATTTGGGCACCCAGTACCGCTGGGGCGGCAAAACCCATGAGGGCATTGACTGCTCTGGGCTTACATTCATGAGCTATTACCTAAACGGCACCTGCATATGGCGCGACGCCCACTATAAGTCAGGCTTTGCCATTAAAAAAATAGCTTTTGAGGACGCCCTCCCTGCGGACTTACTCTATTTTCCAGGACATGTGGCTATGCTTTTGGATAATGACAGAATTATCCATTCATCCCACTCAAATGACGGTGTGAAAATAGAATACATAGCGGATATACAGGGTTTAATGGACACCCTTCTCTACTGTGGCAGCATTTTTCGATAAAATACCTTATAAATATACAAATTTCTTATTTACTTTTAATGATACTTGTGGTATAATTTAATAAATAACAAGGTCGGAGGAATTAATGATGGACGAAAGACAAGAAGTGACCAGCAGTGATTTTATCAACGAAAAAATGGCTAATTTTGGTGCGAACATGCGCGCCGCCCGCAAACAAAGAGGATTTTCCTCAGAAGCCTTGGCGTCATTTTTGCGATTTTCCACCCCATATGTTGGGCATATAGAGCGGGGAGAACGCAGACCAAGTTTAGAGAATTTCCTTAAAATCTGTGAATTTTTTGGCGAGAGCCCTGACGCCATGTTAAAGCCCAAAGGTGTGGGCGAGGCGGTTAGAGAAACAAAGCTGGACGCCCGCGGCATGGACGACGACAAGCTTAGGCGCAGGCAAAAAATGATTTTGCATATGCTAGAAACATTTGACCCTGTGGAGCTTGACCATATAATTTCAATGATTAAAAGCTTCAAAAGCTATACAGATATGCTTAGAGATGCCCCTAGCTAAAACGGATAAGCCCACCCAAGAATATTGGGTGGGCTTTAACCATTTAATTACAATTTGAAATACGCCACAAGTTTTTGCAGCATCTCAGCCTGAGAGTTTAGCTCCTCACTCGCTGCAGCCGTCTCTTGGGACACAGCTGAATTGCTCTGTGTAACCTTAGATATTTGCGATAGTCCTTCGCTTATTTGCGAAATAGACTCAGCCTGCTCATTAGAAGCAGCTGCAATATTGCTTATTATTGTTGACACTTCACTTACATTTGCTACTATAGCATCAAGTGTCCCGGCAGTGTTGCCTGCTATTTCAGAACCACTTTCAACTCTGCTTATGCTTGTTGCAATAAGCTCATTTGTTTCTGATGCTGATGTGGAGCTGCGTCCTGCTAGGGTGCGCACCTCGTCAGCTACTACTGCAAAGCCCTTGCCATGTTCGCCAGCTCTAGCAGCTTCTACTGAGGCATTAAGTGCAAGTAGGTTGGTTTGGAAGGCAATGTCTTCGATTACCTTGATAACCTTAGAAATATCACTAGAGGAATCTTTGATTTGCTCCATAGCTGCAAGCATTTCTTGCATGGATGTGTTGCCTTTTTGGGCACTTTCGGCTGAGCCCATAGAAAGCTCGCTGGCAGACGTTGCATTTTTGGCGTTTTGCTTGGTTTGCTGGGCTACCATGTCTATTGTGGCGTTTAGCTCGTCAACAGAGCTTGCCTGCATTTGGGCACCCGTTGCCAAATCCTGCGCACTTACTGCTATTTGGCTTGCACCTGACAAAACATGCTCAGATGCTGAGGAGATGTCTGACATGGTTTTATTTAGGGTTGATGAGATGTTGTTGAGGGAGTTTTTAATAGCCTCAAAGCTGCCAAGGTACTCACGTCTAATCGACACAGTCAAATCGCCGCCAGAAATGCCACGCAAGGAATTTGCAATTTCCTCAATATATGACGAAACTGAATGGATGGCCTCGGAAAAGTCCGTGAGAATGCGGTTAAACACGCCTTTGTAGTTGTCCATGTTAACGTCAATGCCTTTTTGGCTCATTTTTGCAGTAATGGCTGCTATGTCAAAATTACCCACTTTCATTTCGTCCATTGCCACGCCAATAATCTCAAGAGGTTTGTTAACGGACTGGGTTATGTTGTTAAGCTGCGCCATAAGTACGCGCCAATCGCCTTTGTATTTGCTGTCATTAATTTGGAAGCTCAAGTCACCTTTAGCCGCAACAGCATCAATCATGGCTTTAATCTCGTTGTTTATTGCCTGCATGTTGGCTGTGGTTGATTTGATTGCTTCTTCCATAACAACCTTTTTGCCCGGAAGCTTTCTGATTTCCGGGCTAAAGTTGCCTTCATTGACCTCATTTAAGGCAGACAAAAGACCCAAAATGTCACTAGCGGTGCTGTCTAACAGCCTGTTAGAGCCAGCCACCATGTCCCTAAAGGAATTGTGGTATTTGCTCTCGTCCATTCTGTATTCAATGTCGCCATCAATGTTGTAAACCCGCTCAAATTCGGTCAAATCGTCCACAACAGACCTAATCACATCCACAAGGGCGCAAATGTCATGGGTTAGCTCGCCCATTTCATCATTAGGCACATTTGTTCTGTCAATATTAACATTCATATTTCCTTTTGCCACATCAGATGCCACAGACCTAAGCTGCTTTACAGGCTTCATAATGTTTTGAGGAATGAGGATAGACAAAATTACAAAGGCAACAAGCCCCAATATGAAAATCACAAGAATCGTTGTAAAAACTTGACTGGCAACCAAAGCCACATCTTCGCGCACCTCGCGCCAAAGCTCATAATAACGGTCAGAAAGTGCGGTTATAGCGGCGGTGGATTGGTTTCCGTAAGGAATAACCACGTCATGCAAAAGTGCCAGTGCCGCCTCGTGCTGCCCGGCTTCGCGCAGGCGCAGGGCCTCGGCTCCGTCAAGGTGCAGGCGGGCGTGGGGATGGTCAACAGCGCGTATAAGGCGCATAAGCTCAGCATCATCAAATTGATAGATATAGCCATCAGGCGAATAACGCCATCTGCCCCAAATGCACGTTGTAGGGTCTAGCCCACCCGGAAATGGTATGCCAAACAAAAAGGACTCTGTTATGCGATACAGCCATACATGGTGCGCTTGCACCATGGCAACGGCATGGTTATTCGCCACCGTCAACTCTTCCATTTGAGCTATGTAATTTGAAATCCTGTTTGAGGAAAAAAGTGCATATCCCCCAATTATTACCGACAACAGGAAAACAAACAAAAGCCCTCCTCTGATTTTCGTGCGCATTTTCATCTTCATTTCGTTCACCCTTTCTAAATAGTCTAAACAAGGTTGATAGAATTTAATCCTTCAAACAAATGCCTTGTTTACGACAGTCAGCGTCATTGCTTACTCAATAATAACATATAATCAGTTATTTGTCAACCCGTACTTAAAATGGTATATTTTTTATTTTTTAACAGATTTTTACGCTGTTATTAGATTTATGAATATACACAAACAAAAGTGCTCGGATTTAAGCAAAAGCTTTCACACTTAAATCCGAGCACTTTATCTACTATACTTACAAAAAATCTCTACTCAGGTTTTTCAATAATCCAAACTCTAACACCATGGCGGCGTCCCCATTGGCGGGCTTCTGCCATTGTGTCCTTAAACACGTCAATTTTGTAACCGCGAATGGCACCGCCGCGGTCCCCTGCCACAGCAAATCCATATCCCTCAATATACATTGTGGTATGGAAAGGAATTACAGAAGTGTCAACGGCTACCACGCCCCGCTGTGCCATCATGCCGCTTGCGGTCACGCCAAACAAGGGGTGCCCTGGGTGGCGTCCTGTGCAGCTAAAACTTAATGTGTACGCAGTGGATTCCATATATACCTGCCGCATGTAAGCAAATGCCACACCGCATGCCGACACAGCCATGCCCTCAGGCACTGCCACGCCCACATGGACAATTTCTGTTAAGGGCTCCAAATATATGCCATTGGTCACAAGACCTATATAATTCACCAAACCGCCAATATATTCAGTTTGATACACAGAGCGCAAAAACCCTATCGCACCCTCTTGGTAAATTTCCTCATAGCCCTCTGCAACCAAAAAGCTTTCAACATATTCTCTAGTAAAAGGCAATTCTGCATATTCAGTTGTTGTTACCCATGTGATGGTTTGCAAATGCACAATTTCGCCATGGGCAGGGCGGCGGCGGGCAGCCTCGCGGCTAAAATAAAACTGGTAATCATCACTTGTGCTAAAAAGCCTTGAAAAATCCGCAGCAATGGTCACCACAGCCGAGCCATACCTAGCATAAAACGGGATAAGCTCAGGACTTTGGTCAACACGGATATAAACAGGAAAAGCACGCCTAATCTCAATTGTCATGCCCCTATGTATAGCCGTGTCTGGTGCAGGAATTACGCAGTCGCGCTCGCGAATCCAAACGCCCAGCTCCTCTAAAAGCCCTTGTACAGTCTCTGCCTCAGTAATAAAAACTTGTGTGTACCCATTTTCAATTACAGTGACGCCATTATAATCACCAAGGCTCATGCCCTGATACGCCCCAGCCCCCATCAAAAATACGCTAAGAGCAATCATGACCCCTGCCAAAGTACGGTTTAATTTATTCATTTCAATTACCTCCTTTTTTGATGCCTTAATTTGATGCCTTAACAATTTTGTAACAATTGGTGCAGTTAAACATCCCTATATTTAACATTATAGTCATCAAATGGAAAAAGTAAACCATAAAATGCCCAATTTGCGTTAAAAATAATTTTGGCACCCAGCCAAACCACTGAATTGGCGCGGCTTAAGCTTAACAATTTTGTAACATCTTAACACATTTGTAACAGTTTGTCAAGCCCTTTTTTTCAAAAATTCCAAAAAATGTAAATCAACTTGCGCTTGACGCGATGCCCTCTCAATTTTCACAAAATCACAACAAAATTTACTTGACAATAATCCTCTAGTCTTGTGTAGGTAGGTCAAGTCCGTGATGTTCAAAATAACCTCGGCACCGATTTAAGGTTGTGGCTGGCAGAAGTAACCGCAAATAAAAATACCCAAAGATTTGGCAAGGTTTAGTTGGCGGAGAAATACGGTACAAAAATGTCACTACTTTTTTGGTGAGCAACGTGATATAATGAAGCCAGAAAGGGGAGAATAATATGTCTTTGAACAACAAATTAAACAGAACTTTGAATCAGGTTAACAGAACCATGGCAACTGTGAGCCGTGGTCAAACCGTGGTGCGGAATGTGACGAATCAGGCGCAGCAGGCAAAGAGGCAGCGGGCTGAAAATGCTGCCCAGCAGGCAGAAGAAGATGCTTGGCAATGCGCCTGCGGCCAGATGAACCAGACCAATTTTTGCGGTGAGTGCGGGAAGTCGCCTGCTGTGTGCCCGAATTGCGATATTATTGTGGACAGCAAGTTTTGTCCTGATTGTGGGGCTGCCCCCACCACGGGTTAGGGTCGTGGGGGCGCGGCGGCGCAGGCCTGGCATGGCGGGTAACAGCCAGAGCAGCGTGTTTTCTTTGTCAGCGGTTTTGGCAGTGGGAATGGTTGTGCTTGGTGTAGTTACATTTATTTCCATGGGCTCGGAAAATGAAAGTTCGGTGTTTTGGCTTGTTTTGGCTGTTGTTTTAGGCGGGCTGATTTTTTTGGGTGCTTTTTTGTATCAGAACAATCAGCGCAAAAAGGCGCGGGAAAAGTTTGAAAATGCAAAATTAGACCGTATGCTTGAAAAGCCATTTGAAACGCTTGAATCGCAGGTTGATGACGAGGCGGCAAGGCTTGCCAGAATGTATGATGGAGGAGATGAATAATTATGGGAATTTTTAGCAGATTTAAGGCAATTATGGAAGCAAATGTAAATGCGATGCTTGACAAGGTGGAAGACCCAGTAAAAATGATTGACCAGACCATGCGCCAGCTTGCCAAAGACTTGGCGGCGGTCAAGCGCGAAACCGCAGGGGTCATGGCAGAAGAAACCAGAACAAGGTGCGAGGCCGACGCCAACATCGAAGCCGTCAAAAAATACATAGACTTGGCTAAAAAAGCTCTTACTTCGGGCAATGAGGAGCATGCTAGGGTCTTTTTGAACAAGAAAAACGAACTGGAAGCCCACGGCACCGAGCTTCAAAGCATGGCGTGCGCTGCCCAAAAAAATGCGGTGCAAATGCGCCAAATGCACGATAAACTGGTTAAAGACATCAATTCTTTGCGTTCGCGAAAGCAAAATATTAAGGCGAATGTGAAAATGGCAAAGGCGACGGAGCGTATAAACGAAATGGGCTCGTCGGGCAACAGGGTTGAGGGGGCACTTTCCCAGTTTAATCGCTTTGAGCAGCAGGCCCAAGAGCGGCTTGACCGTGCGCGCGCCCTGACCACCCTTAACGAAGTGCCAAAAGACGAGGTTGACTCCCTAAAAGAGCTGTACAGAGGCGGCGGTGGGGCGGCACTTGATGACGAGCTAGCAGCCCTTAAAATCGAGATGGGGCTTGCCCCAAAGCCCCCGGTTGAGGACGATTTGGCGGCACTTTATGCAGAGCTTGGAATTGAGGATTCACAAGGAAATTAATTACATATTATGGAGGGTTAAAATTATGTCGGAAATGAAAAGCATGGAAGAACAGGCAAAGGACTTGGACAATGCCGAGGAGATGATGATGGCGGGGGCTTCGATGGAAGAAGCCATGGAAAAGACTGGCATTAACAAGATTCAGGCTAAGCAGATTTTTAGGCGTGTGGAGGGCAAGCGTGGGCAAGCGCAAGCGACAGCGCAAAAAGCCGATGAAAAGGCGGCAAAGCGCGAACAAGAAGCTACCCAAAAGGCAAACAAAGTGACAGACCCGCCCGAGATTGAAAAGGTCAAGCGTGCGTTGCGTAAAAACGCCTCGCAGGAGAATAAGACCACTATCGAAAACATTGCGAACAATGCAGGTGTGGACGAGTCTGTGGTGGAGGCGATTTTGGCGGAATTTAAGGCATTGCAGCCAGACCCAGCGGCACTTGCAGCTGCCAAGCAAATGATTAAAGAGCGCAAAAGCATTAGCACAGTCGCTAAGGAAACGGGGCTTGACGAATTTACTGTGGGGGTTTTGGAAAACGAGTTTCAACACTCGCCGCTTGAGGGCGAGGAAGCCGAGATTGCCACTAAAATGATTTTTGAGGGCTCGTCTGCCCGCGACGTTCACAATGCCACTAAGTTTAACCAAAATAAGGTAAGTGCCCTTATTCACGCACTTACAGGTGATGTGATTGACAAAGTAAATGAGCTGATTCGTGCGCGGCAAGAAGATAGGGAAATCGCCAAGGTGACAGGGCTGCACGACCGCACTGTGCTGTGGCTAAGGGATAAATACAACAGCCAGCCCCTGACAGGTGCCGACGCCGAGCTTGCCAAAAAAATGCTTAATGACGGCATGGGTGTCCCTGAAATTGTGAAAAAAGCCGAGGTTAGCATTAGCCACGACCAACTAAGGATGCTTTTTCCTGAGATTTCAGGTGAAAAGGTCGAAAAAGTTAAAGAAATGCTTAAAGCAGGCACTCACGAGCATGACATTCACATGGCTGCGGGGCTTTGCTTAGAAATTGTAATCTATTGGAAAGAAGAACTAGGTCTCAAAAAGAGAAAGAAGCTAGCGCAATAAAAGAGGTGGTTTGAATGAAAAACGGCAAAGTTATGCTGCGGTATATCAAAGAATCCGACATTGAAAATTATGTGCGGTGGACAACTGTGGAAACAGAGTGGCAAAATTGGGACGCGCCTTGGGAATGGCTAGAGGACGATGATTTTGATTTTGTCGGGCTTCGTAAAAGCGAGCTTAGAAAAGACCCCGATTTTTACAGCAGACTTGAAATCGAAACTACAGACGGCAGTCATGTGGGCTGGGTTTCTTGCTATGACTTTGACTACGAGGGCGAAAAAGTGATTGGCGTTGGTCTGGACATTCCTGCCACAGGGCACAGGGGCAAAGGATTGGGGCAAAACGCCTTGACCCTGTACTTGGCTCATCTTTTCGGGAAGCATGATACACTGTACACCCAAACATGGTCTGGCAATTCGCCCATGATACGGTTGGCAGAAAAAATCGGCTTTGCAGAGGTGCGCCGCCAAAAAGACATTCGCGAGGTGCAGGGCAAAAAATACGACGGACTGACTTTTGCCATCACTAAAAACGACTTTTTCAAAATGCACTCCCAACTGCAGTAATATGAAAACCCCCAACTTTTTCGACTTGGAAAAATTGGGGGTTTTGTTGGATATAGCACCTTGACCTTGTTAAATAACAGGGGACTGTCCCTGGGTCATAAATAATCTACTCAGCCACAAATCCTTTTTCGACCACAATCTTCGTAGCCGCTTCAAGCTTCGCCTCATTCACCTGAACAACAGGTCCTGTGCAGCCCATCCCGCTTTGGGCGTAAATCCCAGCCCGCCACAGGGCGTGCACCGCATCGTCAAGGTCAGTGATTTCAATGCCTGAAATTTCCGCGGTGGTGATTTCTTTGGGCGGCTCGGCAGGCGGCGCGTCCCCGCTTGGTGCGGCTTTTGCGGTTAGCTTTGCCAAAATGCCGCTAAGCCCCGCTTTTTTGGCGGCGGCAAATTCGGCTTTTGCTATTTTGCCCCAATTGCCTTTCACAAGGCTTGCGGCATATTCCATAGCTCCTGCCACCACGGGTGCGCCACTTGCGCGGGACACAATCAGGACAAGTCTGTCAAAATTCTCGCCAATGCCCGGCCCATAGCCAAATCCAAGAGATTCGTAATTTCCACCTGTGGTATATGCGGACAAAAGCTTCATTAGTACATTGCCTGTAAGTGAATCACAAACAACAATATCACAAGGATTATTAAGCACATCATTGCCCCGCAAAATCGCGCCAACATCCGAGCGGTTGCTGGCTGCAAAATTAATCGGATAGCCCGCCTTTTGCAGTTCAATCAAAGCCATCTCGACCTTGCGGGCACCGTCAATGTTCAGGATGCCCACGGTAGGGTTCTCAATTCCGTCCGCTTTGGCGGCAATTATGCCATAAATGGCATTTTTAACCATACCAGCCACACGGTCGGTGTCAGATGTGCCTGTGGTGGTGGCAATGTACATAATCCGCCCTTTTGCAGGGGTGATGACCTTGCCCACCGTCGCAACACCTATGGGGAAATTATAGCTCATAGCCACAGAGCCGTCAATCTCGCCAGAATCAAGCATTTTGTCAAGCTCCTCAACACTGTCAACCATCACAGACTGCACACCGCGGCTGGCTGCAAGCTTAACCGCATGTTCCATTTCCTCCATGCCAAGCTCGGTGGAGGTGACTTTTACGCCAATCTTCGCCGAGCCAAAGCTCCCAGTTTCAAGCCCGCTCGCAATATCCAAAAAAGTCTGCGCGATTACTTTTTTCACATTTTCCATAGCACACACCCCCTATTCAGCCATCAGGCTTTGTGCAAAAGAGCGCATAGCATCAGCAATCAGCCCGCGGACTTCCTCTTGAGAAACGCCAGAAGACCCCCCTGCCCCGCCGCTATTTTTCTGCACAACAAAGCTTGCACCATCAAACAAATTGGTCATTCTGCCAAGGAAAAGCGAGCCTTTGCCAATAATCATGGCACGATTAATTCTGCCTTCCATAATGTCCGCACGGGCAAATCCAAGATATGGCACGCCCGAAGGAATATGCCCTTGAGTGGGCGCAAACCCCGGCATACCGTGTTTATGCACAAAATTGGCAATGTCAGTACGTGCCATTTCGCCGCGAAGTACGGCAAGTGCGCCTATCATCTTAAAGTTGGCGTCAGGCACATCCCCCGCTCCAGCGGGCTTGGTAACATCTGGATTTTGCATTTCAGCAGAAAACTTGTCAACATCTGTAATTTTAAGCCCAAGCTTGTCAAGCGGGGCAGCCACAAGTGCAGTAGTAACCGCCTGAGGGCTTGAGCCGGCACCAACAGCATGCCAGCCGATTGCCTCGGACAAAATCTCAGGGCTGACCCCATCATTTTCACTAATCAGCACAGCAAAACCGCCAATCACATCCTCTAAAGCAGGCATGCCCTTTTTGAGGTGGTCCTTTGCGTTCATGCCAAGTTTAGCCAGCGAGCCGCCCGCCGCAACCACCACATGGCGGTGGGTGCCAGACTTTACCAGGGCTGCCGCATGAATAAGCGCGTGTGCCGGGGCTGCGCAAAAGGCACGGATGTCCGACCCAGTAGCCCCTGAAAAACCCACAATCTCAGCCACAGCCTTAGCCAAATTGCCGCCGCCCCGCTGGTTCATGTCGCCCACAGCCTCCTCGGAGCAGTCAAGAATAAGCTCAACATCAGAAAGTTCAATGTCCCAATCCTTAATCAGATTAAGCACAGAAATAACGGATGTAGCCTTTGAAATCAGGTTTTCCAAAATAATATGTGCATTTAGATTTTCATCAATATTATGCGCCTTCTTCACACAGCCAATCAAATGCCCATCCTGATAAAGCCCCTCGGCATCATGATTTTCCACCAAATCCTTAATTTCAGCAATGGGCTTGCCCGCCTTAATGCGCTCCATCATGCTCTCGTTTTTGCCAATAATTGGATGAGCTGCAAGCTTTGCCTTAACATCCACCGCAAAGCCTTCCTCAAGCAAACAAAGCTCGAAAGAATCACAAATATCAATCAAGCCATAAAGCTCCTCTTGAGGCATAATCTCGCCAAACTCGCCAAAGCGGTCAGCTCCAGCCATGGGATTTTGATACCATGGCTGGGCAACGTCCACCAAGCCCTCTGGCGACATCCCGCCAATATAAACCTGATTAGGGGCATATTTCACAATGTCCTCAAACTTTTGCAAATTCTCAGGCAAAGCTTTCAAATAATCCGAATCAGGATTTGTAATCCGCTCAGTAAGCTGAGTAGTCCCCCCATGCACCAATAAATCTGGCGCGTGGGTCAATGTATACGCCACTTTCTTAATAACACTATTCATGTTCATCTCCTCCAAAAAAGAAATTAGAGGTTAGATGCTAGATGTTAGATGCCAGAAAAATCTAACCTCTAACCTCTAACCTCTAACCTCTGCACTTTTAATACTTCGTAAACTGACTACGAATAGCTTCCATCTCAGAAGCGATTTCTTCCAAATTAAGAACCATTTCCATCATGCCTACCTGTTCGTCATAAGAAGCTGGGTCAAGATGTGCTTTTAGTTCGTCTTCACAAATGTGGTATACGCGAAGTCCCAACGGAACTTCTGTCAGTGGACCTGCAAAAGTAGGGTCGCCAGCGGTCACGGTCTCAGCTGCGATGCCAGAAGCCTCGCCCTCCGCCGCACCTAATATCACGATGATATTTTCAGCACCATGAGTTTCGGTAAGCTCTTTTACCCTCTTTTGATTTTCAAGGTCCATTGCACCTGCCGCCGTTCAGACAAAACATTCGGTGGCAGAAAATGCGATTTCGCCACCTGATGCCTTCACGACCTCCTCAATGGCAGGACCTGGGATTCCGTCACGGTCGCCCAAGGCAATAACTTTTTTACCTGCAAAAAAAGCCATAGTTGTTTCTCCTCCTTAACGCTAATTATATGTGTTTTTGAATCAACGCTTCAATACTTGCTTCATTCATGCCGTCTTTTAGGATGGTTTCTCCTTTTGCGCCATTTTCGTATATGGCAATAGTGGGTATGCCCATGACTTTCTGGCTCATGCACAGTCTTTTGGCAGTCGATGTGTCAAGTATTGCAAACCTTAGCTTGCCTTCGTATTTTTCGCTGCAACCTACAACGAAAGGCTTAATAGCCTCGCACGGGGCTCAACCAGGTCCGCTAAAAAAGACCAGACTTTTGCCAGAATAATCCAAAACCTCAGCTTGGAAATTATCCTTATTTAGCTCAATCATTTTTATTCCTCCTTTTCTTATTTTATCGGTACTTCTCCTACTTTTTATCCTCTTCACCCAAGCGTCTTTCCTCTTCGACACCTTGCTTTGCATCGTCATAGGATGGGAGGTTGATGCCCTCAACATTGGCAGTTCTCATCAAAATTCCGTATGCTTCTCTGACGCTTGTCGCCCTGCTAATACCTTCCGCTAGGGCGTTAATTAGCATTTTAGTTTCGATAGCCATTAAAGCACCTCCTTACTCAAAAATCGTTTGCTCCGTAACCTCGGTTTGCAAAGCCGACATAGCCTTATCCATAATCTGCCTACGCAAAGCCTTTTCATCCGACTGGTTCATCTTAGGGTCGCCAAGAGGATAAGGAATCGCAATAGCAGGGACAATACGGTTTGCACCCACCGTTAGAGAGATTGGGGTGATTGTACAAATATGCACAACAGCAATCCCAGCCCGCTCAATTTCTTTAACCATCGTTGCACCGCAACGAGTACAGGTGCCTCAGGTGGAGGTGAGCACAACAGCATTAACCCCATCAGCCAGCAATTTTTCAGCAATCTCCTTGCCAAACGCTGCTGAGGACTTAACCGCAGTCCCATTTCCGGTTGTGGTGTAATATTTATTATGGATTGAACCTATTTTGCCCTCTTTTTGCATATCAAACAAAATGTCATAAGGCAAAACTCTATAGCCATCTTGATTGGCGTAAACAGGGTCATAGCCGCCATGGGCAGTCTCGTAAACTTCCCCGGGCACAGCGTCAATCGGGGCATATTCATACCCGCCGTATTTGGATGCCGACGAGGACTCAATGCGCTCAGGATTGCCCTTTGGCACAATGCCGCCAGAGGTTACAATTGCAAAGCGCGCGCTTTTCAAGTCCTTAATCGCCGCCGCAGGTTCAACCCTGTCAAAATCAGGCATTGGAAACTCGGTAACAAAAGGCTTGCCCGAAATCTTAGCCAAAAGCATGTCCACAGCACGCTTAGAGCCACGCTCTTTGTCAAAAAAGTTCACACGGCGGCTGTTTGGCATGAAGCCATCTTCAATAGACGCGCCAATGCGCTCGCCCTTGCCAAGCTTAAGGGCAAAAGCTGCCATCTGGGGTGCAGCAGTGCGCATACCCGCCGCCGAATCTTTAGTAGGAATGATGTAAATATCATTCTTAAACATGTCAGCACCAGGATTTTCCACATACATACCCGTCACAACAGGTATAGAAAACTTGTCAGCCACAGCCTTAGCCACTGTGCCGCAAGCCACCCCATAACGCCCAGCGTTGAATGCTGGTCCTGCCACAAATACATCAGGCTTGTTAGCTTCCACAAAGCCCAAAATAGTCTCCAGAGCAGATGCAGTATTTTCGGCAAAATACCCATCACCACAAACTATAGTATGAGTAATTTCAGCCTCGCCCTTAAAGTTGGTGTTCAAAGCCGCCCCAGGACCCACAGCCCCCACACGGACTTCAGGCTCATGCCCAGCCATCTCCTCGCCGCCAATCTGGGCAAAGAACTGGTTAATATAATGCACAATCTTAATCATTAAATAACTCCTTCCTGAATTTGTTCTGTTAATACATGGTCAATCTCATCATCCTCATCAGTTATAAAGATGAAAATCCACGGCTTCCTTGAAATCTGCAACCAGTTCGTCCAAAGTTTTGCCGTCATACATAGCAAGAAGATGTGGTATCCCTAATAATTTACCGTGCAACAAATGACTTTCGGCACAGTATTCCACAGAGCCGTAAATTCCTCTGTGATATAGACGATTTGATTTGTCAGACCTCAGCTGAAAGTCCGTTTCGTATGATGGTTTATTAGGTTCGCGTCCATCTTCCTCACAATCCGACAAATACTCATCTATCGCATCTTGAAAATCAGCAATCAATTCATCAAGAGAGCGACCTTCGTATAAAATCAAACTGAGAATTCCAAGCAATTTACCGTACAGCACATCACTCTCAGCACAATATTCGACAGAGCCTAAATAGCCCCTATGCGCCAAGCACTTGTTAGAATCAATCATTAATTACCTACCTCGCGCTGAGTTTGTTAAACCCAAGCTCATTAGTAGCACCGATAATAGCCTGCAACTCAACAACAATACTGCCATCAGGGTTTGTGTTATTTTCAAAGCCGCCTGCTATAACGTCCACATATTTCAGCGTGCCAATAACCTTGTCAAGCTTTGGAAGTGTCACCACTTCATTGGCATTGCCGCCTGTCACAACCGCGTCAGCCGCCGCGTCCACGTCCGCCAAAGACTGGCTTGTGCCGTCACGCCCTGCGTATTCATCAGTAACAATAACCGTCGGAACCCCTACAGCCTCAATTTTTTTGCAGTTCATCATCAAGTCCGTATCTGGATTTCCAAATCCTTCTTGAGTGATAATCACCCCATCAAACGCCATAAGCTGGGCAAGTTTTGCTGCCCAATCGCTTGAGCGTTCCTTGTCCATCAAATAAACATTCTCATTAGTGATAATCATACCTGCAAAAACAAGGGTCTTGCCGTTTTGCTCAAACAAATCAGCAATAACAGGATTGTTTTGGTGGTGATAAGTAGTGTTTTTATCACAAGCAGACACGCAGTTTCCGCTGATAATCGCCCCGTCCATAACCTCGGTGGGGTGAAGCATAGTGGAGAGCGACTGTTTCATATCAACCCCATAAACATAAGTATCATGCAAAAGCCCTTGGGTTTGAAGCATTTGCACATAGCCAATTCTTGGTAAATCTGGGTACTTCGCCTTGCCTTCAAGCGGCGGCAATGTTTCATAAGTCTCAACTGTGTTAGGTGTGACAGTTTTTGCCAAATCACCCAAATAAGCGGCAGTCTTCAGCCCTGCCATCCTAAGCGCGTGCTCATAATCATGGGGCTGGAGCCCATCTTTAGGCTCAAAAACAAGCACCAAATTGTTTGTCTGGGAAAATGGCGTATACTCAGCCCCCAGGCCCGTCATGTCAATAATGCCCTCTTGAAAGCCCACAATCGCGCCGCAGGTCACAACCGCAGCCCCTTTAAGCACATGGGTGCGTCCAGAGCCAACAGTCTTAACCTTGCCTAATACCCCAGGAAACACATTGCACTCGCTGTTGCAAGAATCGCAACTAACCTTTGTCCGCGGCTCAATAACGTCCTTAACAGGCGTAATCCGCACGCTCTCGCCTGGGCGGGCAATGTCAAGCTCCACACTCTTAATGCGCGCATCCTCCAATATCAAGGCGCGCACCGCCTCGGCGTTCACAGTAAGCACGCCGCCCGCCACCTTAGATTCTGACCCAAATTGAATGTCAGTAATGTCAATGTAACCAACTTCTAACTTCATGAATTCCCTCCTAATACATTTTTTACCAAATAGTTTGTATGTTGTATTTCTGTATATCCTTGTCTGATGTAACAATGGTCAAATCTTTTGCCATAGCTGTTGCAATAATCATTCTGTCAAAGGGGTCTTTGTGGATTTCTAAATTAAGCTTGCGCAAAACCTGCAAAGATGCAATTCCAATCGGCAAAATTTCAAACTGCGCCCGAAATAACTTGCTAAACAAAATGTCAAAATTAACATCAAGCCTTCCTTTGCCTATTTTTATCACTATCTCCCAAATAGAAACAATTGAAACGAATATCTCGCTTTCAGGACTGTTAACCATGCTTCTTATATCAGAAGGTAGTTTTGTTTCTTCTTCATCAAAATACCAAATAATGGCACAGGTGTCCAGCAAATACCGCATTACATATATTCCTCCATCTCCTCTAAAGGGGCCTTAAAATCATCAGACATCCAAATTTTCATACTTCCCGAAACCTCCAAACGAGCCTGTCTTAACTCCTCCAGCTCTTCCTCTGTCATATCTTTAGGGTCTTTGAAATGTTTTTTGCCACAAAAACAACCATGAAACCCGCAAATATCCATAAGCTCCTCTGGAGTTTTCTCAGGAATTTTAACAGTCTCATCCATCACGGTCAAAACCGCAAACAAACGCCCCCCATTTTGCTCAATCTGACCAAGGGGGTAAAACCGTCCATTTTCAACATATCCTTTTATTGCCTGCATAGTTAACTCCTCCTTAAAAGCGACAAATCAAGCTGGGCGTGCTGCTCAAGGTTTGTAGAGGGGTAAAAATCCCCATGGCGGCTGTAGCGTTCCACAGCATTTTCAACTATGCCCACAAACTCAGCCGATAGCACAGCGCAATCAGCACTCACAGCCACGGATTTGTAGGGGGTTGTCCCAGGCGGCAGCCCCCCCGCCATAGGGTGGCTCACAAGCCCATGCCCCAAGTGCACACGCCCGCGCACATTTTTTAGAACATCAAGGGGTGTGCCATCCACATATTCAACATGAAAAACCCCCTCAAAATGCTTTTCACACTTAGGGTTGTTAGTTATCAAAATATCCATATTCTTAATATAACACATCTTAATTTGAAAATCAAGGAAAATTTATTTGCTCTTAATGTGAATTTCGACCCCTTCGTCTTTAAGCCTGTGCAAAAGAGTGTAATACTCACCTGCACGGCTTGAAATGACGGCAAATCCAATAACCGACTCACTTTTTTTGTGCAATCGCAACATATTTTCCCTTCGCCCAGTTATCGTTGCATGGTTAATGCAGCCAAAAGTGATAAATTTCCTAGGCAAAAGAAAGCGGTGAAGATAAAACCCATCATCCGCCACTTTCAGTTTTGCACAAATCTGAACTGCACAGCCAAGCACACCAAAAATAACTCCAAGGACAGCAAGCCAGTTAGACCCAGAGCCAACCATCACAGCCAACAGCACAATATGAGCCACAAGCAGAAAAATTGTATACCCATTAGGATTTTTAACAGTAAAATCTCTCATGACGCTCCCCCAGTTTTCCGCCTTTTGGCTCTGTATCTTTTTCTTTGTATCCTAAAATAATCCTCGTTAACAAAATGCACCTCCCGCGCATTTAGCATATCCTCAAAAAGTGTGTATTTTTTGGAAAAGGTCGATATGTTAGCTATGGGCTTAAATTTTTTGTCATATAATGCTATATCAGTTTTCTTTGTGTCCAAGCCCCGCTCCACAGCATACAAAATATCATCGAACTTATATGTTTTTATGCCCAAGCCCCGCACAACAATCTCATCGCCATGCACTTGCAATTTCCAATAAAGCTGCAAAAAAATCCCGACAATTGTGGAAGCAACTAGAAGCACCATAACTATAGGCATAAAAGTCGGCAAAAAAGGAGAGTTCTGCTGAACGTTGATAAGCAGCAAAGTCACATTTATGATGTTAACGGCACTCAAGCCCCATGCAAGCCCTTTTGGCTGCCTTAATGTGATATTTTCCATAATAATCCTCCTGTGGCACCGTCGCCTGTCACCCCGTGCCCTCGCCTGTCACCCCGCGCTTGACGCGGGGTCCCCTCGGTTTAGCCGAACGTTTCTTCGCTCTAAAGTTATTCGGCTATCTTGAGGGGACCCCGCGTCAAGCGCGGGGTGACGGGGGTTGGTCCTCCTAAAACAGCGACAACTGCTCCGTCTCAGGCATCCCATCCAGCACTCCGTTATCTTTTAGAAGTTGAACCACATTTTTATTGACTTTAGTGCGTTCTTTCAAATCATCAATAGAATAAAACTCGCCGTCTTTTCGGGTTTCCACAATCATCTCGGCAACAGCCGCGCCAAGCCCTGCCACGGCGCACAAAGGCGGCATCAAGGCTTTGTCCTCGGTTATGATAAATTTGTCAGCAGAGGCGGTGTAAAGGTCAAGGGGTGCAAACTTCAGCCCTCTTGCATACATTTCATTTACAAGTTCAAGCAAGCTTACAGATTTTTCCTCTTTTTGGGTCGCTTCCTTGCCCAGCGACTGCACGCGATTGATTTCGTCAACAACCCTTTGCCTGCCTTTGCACATAATCTCATAGTCAAATTCGTCAGATTTCACCGAAAAAACAGCCCCGTAAAACGCCTCAGGATGGTGGATTTTGTAATACGCCATGCGCACCGCCATCATCACATACGCCACCGCATGCCCTTTGGGGAACATATATTTGATTTTCCGGCAGGAATCGATATACCAGCGGGGCACGCCCGCGTCAAGCATCGCCTGCTCCTCGTCCTCATTGACCCCTTTGCCCTTGCGGACTTTTTCCGTGATATTAAAGGCTTCTTTCTCGTTCATGCCCTGTAGAATCAGGTATATCATTATATTATCACGAGTGGAAATAATTTCCTGAAGGGTGGCAGTTTTGCTCCTAATCAGCTCCACACCATTATTTAGCCACACGTCCGTGCCGTGGGACAGCCCGGAAATCCGCACAAGGTCGGCAAAACTTTTGGGGCTTGTCTCAAGCAGCATCCCTCGCACAAAGTTAGTCCCAAATTCTGGAAGCCCGAGTGAGCCTGTCTTAATTCCTGTTTCAGCTTCGTTAATGCCCATTTTTGCAGGGTTTGTAAAGAGTGCAAGGGTGTCTTTGTCGCCCAAATCAACATCAAAGGGATGCAGCCCTGTGGCGTCGTGGAGCATCTTGAGCACCGTGGGCACATCATGCCCTAAAAGGTCAAGTTTCAGCAGGTTTTCATGGATTGAGTGGTAATCAAAATGGGTGGTAATCACGTCGGACTTTTGGTCATTGGCAGGACGCTGAATAGGCGTAAACTCGTAAATCTCGCGCCCTTTGGGCACAACCATAAGCCCGCCAGGGTGCTGCCCTGTGGTGCGCTTAATCCCCTCACAACCAGTCGCCAAGCGGTTTAGTTCCGCTTTATTTTTGTGAAGTCCCTTTTGTTCCATATATTTTTTCACATATCCAAATGCAGTTTTATTTGCAATTGTAGAAATAGTGCCAGCCTTGTAAACCTGCCCAGTTCCAAGGAGTTCCTCGGCAAACCCGTGGGCGCGGGACTGATACTCGCCAGAAAAATTCAGGTCAATATCAGGCTCTTTGTCCCCGTCAAAGCCCAGAAAAGTCTCAAACGGAATGGAGTGACCCTCTTTGTGGAGAGATGTTCCACAGTTCGGGCAGTTAAAATCGGGCATGTCGCACCCCGACTCTCCCGCAAAGCCTTTCACAACCAGGGAATCAAAATCCGAATATTTACAACTGAGGCACAAATAATGGGGTGCCAGCGGGTTAACCTCAGTAATCCCCGCCATTGTGGCAACCAAGGATGAGCCAATCGAGCCCCGCGAGCCCACCACATAACCATCCTCCATAGAGCGTTTTACCAATTTTTGGGCAATAATATACATAACGGCAAAATTATTTTTGATAATCGCGCCAAGTTCTTTTTCTAGGCGTTCACTGACAATTTGCGGCAATGTCTCGCCATAAATTTCACGCGCCCGCGCCCACACCATGGTCTCAAGCTCTTTGTCCGAACCCTCTAGAATCGGCGGGAAAGTGCCCTTTGGGATGGGCCTGATGCCCTCCTCAATGGTGTCAGCCAGCGCGTTTGTGTTTGTGACAACCACCTCATATGCCTTCTCCTCGCCCAAATAGGCAAATTCTGCAAGCATTTCCTCGGTGGTGCGAAAATACAGCGGGGCTTGGTCGTCCGCGTCCTTAAAGCCGTTGCCTGTCTGGATTATGGTGCGGTACATAGCGTCGTCAGGGTGCATAAAATGCACATCTCCAGCCGCAACCACAGGCTTTTCGTACCTTTCGCCATACTCCACAATTTTCCTGTTAATTTCCTCCAGCTGTTCCACATTTTCAACATCACCATTACGAATGTAGAACATGTTATTGCCTATAGGCTGAATCTCGAAATAGTCGTAAAACTGGGCAATTTCCTCGATGTGCTCAATGGGCCTGTCCTCGCGCACGGCTGTGTAAAGCTCCCCCTGCTCGCAAGCAGTCCCTAAAATCAGCCCGCCTCGAAGCTCAATCAATTTACTCTTAGGGATGCGCGGGTATCTGTTAAAATGTTCCAAATGGGACTCAGACACCAGTTTATACAGGTTTTTCATGCCAGGGTCTTGGTCTTTAACCAGAATTGTGGCATGTTTGGGACGCAGGGTTTTAACGTCAATTTCCTTGGAATAACGCAGGTTTATCATATCCAGCGTCTCAATGTCCCGCCCGCGCAAAATCTCAATCTGCTGGGCAAAAATCTCAGCAAGGGCAAAGGCGTCATCACAGGCGCGGTGGTGGTTTTCGATATTCACGCCATGGTGCTTCGCCATTGCCGCAAGCCCGTGGCGGTGGAGGGTGGGAAACAGGGCGCGGGAGAGTTGGAGGGTGCATAAAAATGGGTTGTCCACGATAAAGCCAAGGCGCGCGCCTGCATATTCCAAAAAGGACATGTCAAAATCCGCATTGTGGGCAACCAGCACCGCATCTCCAATAAACTCCAGAAATTCGGGCAAAACTTCATCAATTGTCCGCTGTCCCACAAGCATATCTTCAGTAATACTGGTTATTTCTGTAATTTTTTCAGGAAGTTCTTGCAAAGGGTCAACAAAGCTGTGGTAACGCTCGCCAATTTCGCCATTTTTCATGCGCACGGCACCAATCTCGATAATGCGGCAGGACTCGCGGTTTAGCCCAGTAGTTTCAAGGTCAAAAACCACAAATTCATCACTAAGTTTGGCATTTTTTGGGCGGCTTGCAATGGTGACACCAATATCGTCAACCAAATAGGCCTCCATGCCATAAATCACCTTAATTCCAGCCTTTTCAGCGGTCGCCATCGCCTCAGGAAATGCCTGCACCACGCCATGGTCAGTGATGGCGATTGCCTTATGTCCCCAGTCTGCCGCCAGTTTTATGTAATCCTCAGCCGAGCCTAGGGCGTCAAGAGCGGACATTGTGGTGTGCAAGTGCAGCTCAACCCGCTTGCTTTCGGCATTGTCCATGCGCACTTCCTCATGCAAATGCCCAGCACCTAGCTTGTTTACCATAATATTCAAATCATTGGAAAAAGTGTCAAATTGTACCTTTCCCTGAACCTTCACAACAGCCCCATTTTTCAGCAGAGCCGAGAAATCCCGCGTCTTGTCCTTGTCCACAAAAAATTTCAAAGAAATAGAACCCAAGCCATCGCTAATATCAATGGAATACATTATTTTTCCATTTTTTACCTCACGGGCATCCACCTTGAAAACGCGCCCCTCTACAACCACTTCGTCATTTTCTTGAAAGTTTGAATCAAGGGAGCGGGCATCCTCATTAATCACATGAACCTTTGAAGATGTGCGCCCGCCACCGTTTGGGCGAGGACGCTCGCCCCCATTTGGGTTTGAAGGCGGTGCAGGACGCGGCTCGGGAGGTGGCGGTGGCACATAAACCGCGCGGTATGTGGGAATAATCCGCACCGCGCTCACCATATCAAGCTTGGCTAAAAGCCCCGCCTCAAGCCCGTCATGCCCCATGCCTTCGTCCAGCACAACCCGAACCTCTAAAGACTTATCCAAAGCTTTATAACAAATTTTCTCCACATCAACAAAAACGCCAAAATCAGGCGCGAATCCAAGCTTTTCAAATACTTGCGCAAAACTTCTACCCATCCTAAGCACCCCGAAAATTTTTTTAATTTTTACTTGTCAAAACTCATTTTTTATGTTATAATACTTTTATGGTACGCCCCTTTTAATAAAAAAGGCAATCGCAAGAGAGCGATTGACATTGAAGAATTGTTAAAACGAAATGAAATAACCGCGACTTTGACGGGAGGCGGTTATTTTTTGTGTCTTTGTATGAAATTCAACCGCTCTCATATGTAATTGCCTGAAATTAAACTATACCACATCCTTCGCGAAAAATCAACATATTATTTAACCTGTTTTTATTTGTTACAATTCTTTACCTTGCAGAGTTGCGGTCTTGGTTGTAAAGTCCATGTGAATTAGAGTTTCGTTGTGGTTTAGGTTGATTACGCCTTTTGTTAGGCGAATGGCTAAAAAGCAGCAATTTTCGTCATCTTCGTCATTTACAGCGTCGTACCATGTAAAGGCTGTACGGAGTTTGTCCCGCACGCCTTTGTTTTCGGGCTTTAGGACATGACCTAAGTTTTCGCCTAAGGCTGACGCGTTAAACCATTCCATATTTACTGAGATGGCAATTTCGCTGTTTTGGGCTATATGCTTCATCTTTCTTGATTTTGCCCATGTCACCACGTAAAACGTGCCGTTTTCGTAGTAAGCGTCCACATCCCGCACTGTGGGACGCGGACTGCCGCTTTCGCTGGGTGTGGGGTCAATGGTCGCTAGGGCTATTATATTGTCTTTGTTGTTTCCAAATTTTTCCTCCAGTATTGCCATGCCTTTTTCGTAATTGCTCATTTTGATTCCCCCGTATAATTTTACTTAGGCAATTTCACAAGCCCGTCCAAATACATCTCATTCAAAGCCGCCATGGCACCGATTTTGCCGTGATACCACGTAAGGCCCCCCTGTACATAAATGTCATAAGGCGGGCGAATGGGCCCGTCAGCAGAAAGCTCAATTGTAGAGCCTTGGGTAAAGGCACCGGCAGCAGAAATAAGCGGGTCGGCATAGCCTGGCAAATGGCATGGCTCAGGCGCAAAGTGGCTGTCCACAGGTGAAATTTTTTGAATACCTCTACAAAAAGCAATCATTTTTTCAGTGGAGCCAAGGCGTATAACCTGCGGGGTGTCCGTGCGGGTCACCGAGGCTGGTGGCGAAGTTTTAAAGCCAAGACGGGTAAAAACCTCATCCATAAAAATAGCCGTTTTAACCGAAGCCCCAACCATGGCAGGAGCCAAGAAAAAGCCCATAAGCATAGGCTTATTCTGCCCTAGGGTCGCCCCTTGCGCCAGGCCCATGCTAGGCGAAAACAGGCATCTGGCAGAATTTTCCACAAATGTCTCTGTGCCCACAATATAGCCACCTGTGGGTGCAATGCCCCCGCCAGGATTTTTAATCAGCGAACCCACAATGGCGTCCGCGCCCACATCCGTAGGCTCCAGCCGCTCCACAAATTCGCCATAACAATTATCCACCATTATAAGCACATCTTTACGTATGCCCTTGATAAACTCAACCATTTTTTTGATTTCCTCAATTGGAAAACCAGTCTGAAAGCTATAGCCCTTGCTGCGCTGAATCGCCACAACCTTAGTCTTTTTCGTAATTGCCTTGCCCAAGGTGTCATAATCCACCGAGCCATTTTCAAGCAGCTCAATCTGATTATACTCCACACCATGCTCAATAAGCGAGCCCTTGGTGGGTGTGATTCCAATCACCCGATGCAGCATGTCATAAGGCTGCCCCGTGGCGTAAACCAGCTCGTCGCCGTGCCGCAAATTCCCAAACATAGCCGTCGAAAGTGCATGGGTGCCCGAAATAATCTGCATCCGAACCATGGAAACATCAGCATTAAACGTGTCCGCATAAATTTTCTCCAGCGTCTCACGCCCAATATCATCAAACCCATACCCAGTTGTGCCCGCAAAATGCGCCTCATTCAGCTCATTTTGCACACATGCCGCAAGCACCTTCGCCTGATTATACTCAGCAATCTCGTCAACCTCCCGAAACCGCTTTTCTGCCTGAATTTCCACCTCATTGCAAAACTCAAACACCTCAGGCTTAATCCCAAATTTCTCCAATAAAATACTCTGTGTTGTCATTAAAATTTCTCCTTCGTCTATTGTTTTATATTGAGATAGAGCGCGAAAAAGTCCGATGAAGGCTGTGCAATCAAGCTTGTTAGCCGCTCTCTGCCAAATTCACAATCTATCCTTTTTGCCATTTTCGCCCCGAGCGTATATTGCGGACGCTTTGCCAAAAGCTCCCAAAACCGTTGCAAGTCCGCATCGTCAAGGAGTTTGTCAGGCTCATTCTTAAAGTGCCCATACATACCAAAAAATTCCTGCTCAAGCTCATCCGCCGGCTCTGAGTCCTGCCCCGCCGCATATGTGCCCATGCCCTCCAAATGGGTCAAGGTCTCCATAAGCCCCGACAAATCGCCGTATGTTTGCAAATCAAGCGATGGCATCTCGCCGCCCCGAATTTGGAAAAAACCTGCATGATGAATCTCGTGAACCGCCCAAGCTAAGGCTTTGCTAGGATTCTCCATAATCTCATAATACCCCAAATTCAAACTGCAATCCTTCCCAAAAGCCACGCCAATATCATAGCCAAATGTAAAATAAATCGTACCCTCAAAGGCAAAACCCCGTGGCAAAAATTCCAAGGCAATCCCCTCGGCAAAGCCATCCTCCGCCACACGGGCGCGGACAAACTCCACACACCGCACAAAATCATCCAACGCGCCCTGCTGGTCCTCAAACAAATGGGAAACAAGCTCAAATTTAGAGCCCTTTGGTACATCATAACCAAAGCGCGCAGCATGGTTAAAAATCAACTGCGCACCGCCAGTTTCCGCGATTTCACGCAAAACCTCAGCACTGCCAGTCCTGAAATATTCCACAGCAAGCTCAGCATACGTAAAATCGTATTTAATCCCCACAGCATCACCCTCTATTTCTTCAATCGTCATCCACCTCAATTAACTCACGAACAAGCCCTCTGCCAGCCCTAAGTTCGACAACACCCCTCGCAAGATGCGCCATGTTACTCTCGCTATAAAAAGGATGACTAAGCTCGCTTTCATCGTTATCCTCTTGTACCTCAATAAACTCACGCACCAAACCTTTGCCTGATTCAAGCTGAACAATTCCTCTCTTGATTCTTTCAGGAAGCTCATCAAAACTCAAATCGTTAGCCATAATCCATCTCCTTCCTTAATCCATACATTATAGCATATCAAGTATACTCTTTGCAACATTTTCTTGAATATCCACATCTATCCAATCAGCCTGAGGCAACTGATGCCTAAACCACGTCACCTGACGCTTAGCAAACCGGCGTGTGCCCTGTTTTATGGCGTCTATGGCTTCTTGCAGGGTGCAGTTGCCTTGCAAGTGCTGGGCGATTTCTTTGTAGCCGATAGCCTGCATGGAAGTAAGGGCGGGGTCATAACGCTCCAAAAGCCCAGAAACCTCAGCAACCAAGCCATTTTCGAGCATTTCGTCAACACGGCGGTTGATGCGCTCATACATAGTGGCACGCTCGCTAAAAAGTACGAAAATCCGCGCATCATAGGCGGGCTGGCGGGCTTTTTGCTGCTCGTTATGCTCTGAAATTCGCTGCCCTGTAGTTGCGTGGTACTCCAAAGCCCGAATAATACGCTTAGTATTATTTTTCGGAATACTTTCAGCAGCTTTCGGGTCAATAATTTTAAGCCTCTCAAAAAGCCCGTCAGAATCTTCTTTTTCGAGCATAGCGCGAAGCTCAAGGTCGGCTTGCCCGCCGTCAAAATCCGCGTTATAAACCAGTGCGTTAATGTAAAAGCCCGTGCCGCCGCAAATGATGGGCACCCGCCCGCGCTTCGCAATTTCCTTTATCCGCTCCTGCGCCATAGCCTTAAAAACCGCCACATTATAGGCCTTATCAGGCATAAGCTCGTCAATAAGGTGGTGTGGCACACCCTGCATCTCGGCGGCGGTGACCTTAGCCGTGCCAATGTCCATACCCCTGTAAATCTGGGCAGAATCGGCAGAAACCACCTCGCCATCAAGCATTTTCGCAAGCTCCACCGCCACCGCACTTTTCCCACAGGCGGTCATGCCGCCAATAATCACAATCCGCTCCATTTTTCTCCCTCAAGCCCTGTGCGAATTTCTGTAGCTTCCGTTAAAAGCTCCTCAGGCAATCCCGCCATTTCAGCCACTGAAAGCCCAAAACTCTCGCCGCTCCAGCCCTGTCTAACCTTGCGCAAAAATTCAATACCGCCATCGGATTTAATCACATCCATGTACAAATGCAAAACACCGCCCACCTGTCTTGTCACCCAAACAAGCTCATGAAAATGGGTAGCAAAAAGGGTGCGAGCCCCGATAATCTCTGCAATATGGCGCACCGTGGCGGCAGCTATGGCAAGCCCGTCCGAGGTGCTGGTCCCCCGCCCCACTTCGTCAAGCAAAATCAAGCTTTTGCCCGTCGCCGCCTGCAAAATATGGGCAAGCTCCGTCATTTCCACCATAAATGTGGATTGCCCCCGAGAAATGTCATCCCCAGCCCCAATCCGCGCAAAAATCCCGTCAAACACAGGCAATTTGGCACTAACAGCAGGCACAAAGCTCCCCATTTGCGCCATTATGGCAATCAGCGCGTTTTGCCGCATGTATGTAGACTTCCCAGCCATGTTCGGGCCTGTGATTTGGGCGACTATTTCGGCATTTGCGACAAGTTTCAAATCATTAGGCACAAAACCCTCCACAGTCCTTTCAATAACAGGATGCCGCCCGCCCACAATCTCCAAATCCCCATTTTCAGCCATTTCAGGCTTAACATAATTGTAAATATCTGCAATTTCAGCCAAAGACTGTATGCAGTCAAAGTGCGCCACAGCCCGCGCAGTCCCCTGAATCCGCCGCATCTGGGCGGCAATACCGTTGCGAAGCTGGATAAACAGCCCATATTCCAAATCACAAATCTCTTGATGAACCGTTTCAATCTGCATTTGCAAAACTTTCAGCCGCTCTGTGCTCAAACGCTGACAGCTAGAAAGACTCTGCCGATTCAGCCAATCCGCAGGAATCTTGTCCCGATGGGAATTTGGCACTTCAATAAAATGCCCCAAAACCTTATTTTGACCCACTTTCAGGCTGTTTACACCAATTTGCGCCCGCAGCTCCTGCACATACCGGGAAACCTCCCCATCCAGCTCACGCCTGCGTGCCCGAAGCCTGTCCAAGTCAGCATTATAGCCATCCACAAAAATTCCGCCTTGGTCAATGTCATTGGTAGCATGAGCCAAAACTACTCCGTGTATACTTTCAAAAATATCGTCAAGTGTATCCGTTTCAGCGGCAAAATAGGCATTCAAGCTGGCTTCAAGCCCACAAGCCGCGCCCACAAGCTCCCGCAAGGCACCCAGCCCGCGGGCAAGCCTGGTCAGGTCACGCCCACTCGTCCTCTTATACGCAATCTTCCCGCAAAACCCCTCCAAATCCCCAATCTTAGCCAAACTCTCCCTAATCTGGCTTCTGACATCCGGCATCTGAGCAAGCTCCCCAACAGCATCCAGCCGCACATTAATTTCTGCCAATTTCAGCAAAGGCTGCTCCATCCATTTCTTGAGCTGCCGCCTGCCCATAGGCGTTTTTGTGGCGTCCATAGCACAGAGCAAACTGCCCTGAGACTCTTTTGTAAGCTGTGTTTCAAACAACTCCAGCCCGCGCCTTACATATTTATCCAGCAGCATAAAACTTCTTATTTCATACAGCTCAATTTCCTTAATATGGGATAAATCTTCAAGCCCAGTTTGGCGCAAATAGTCCAAAAGCCCCTCAGAAACCGAGCCACCAAAGGGATGAATGCGGCTTTTAAGCTCAATTTCATATTCATTTGCAAACGTAAAACAGGTAATGACTTCAACAGGTTCCACCCGTGCAATTTCGTCAGTAAGCTGCGTAAAATCAGCAAGCTTAGCCCCATAAAACTCACCAGTGGAAATGTCGCAATACGCCACCTTAAAGCCCGTGTCCGCCACACTTATTCCCATCACAAAATGATTCTTTCCATCATCATTCAAAACTGTACCAGGAGTATAAACCCGAATAACTTTCCGCGCCATAAGCCCATTTTCAGCCGCTTCCATCTGCTCGCAAAGTGCCACCCTATGACCCATCCACACAAGCCGCTCAATATAGCTAAGACCCGCATGAAACGGCACTCCGCACATAGGCACATTGCCCCTCTTGGTCAGTACAAGCCCAAGGGCATCCGACACAGTTTCTGCATCTGTAAAAAACAGCTCATAAAAATCCCCAATCCTGAAAAACAACAGAGAATCCTCATGCCGCGCCTTTATTTCCAAATATTGGGCAATTACAGGTGAATTTTCCATCAATCATCCTCCTTGCAGCACCCACCGCCACAGCCGCCACAGCCGCCGCCACCGCAGCCCGAACTTACAGGCGAAACGCCAAGTGCCATGTGCATAACCCCCATCACAGAGCCAATAAGCACCTCATAATCATTCTTAAACCTGATTAATTCAGCCCTTACAGTCTCGTCTTCAGGATTTCTCTCAAATTCAGCTGCAGCGTCTGCAAAATTTTTCGACTCCTCTGACGCCAAAATTTCGTTAGCAAGCTCAAGTGCTTTTTCATGATAAATTCCCATTATACCATCTCTCCTTGTAAATAAAATGTTTTCGCGCTTAAAATTTTTACCTTAACATACTGCCCAATAAGACCCTGCGCGCCCTCAAAATGCACCAGTGCATTGTCATCTGCCCGCCCGCTTAAAACGCCGTTTTTCCCCACAGTATCAGCCAAAACCGTGACAACTTGTCCGAGCTTTTTTAAATTGTCCTCAAGCTGAATCCGATTCACCTCCTCCACAAGCCGCTTAAACCGCGCTCCAGAAGCCTCCTCTGGCACCTGGTTTTCCATCTTGTCAGCCTCAGTCCCAATTCTGCGGCTGTAAATAAACGTAAATGCCCCGGAAAACCGCGCATGACGAACCACATCCAGCGTGCACTCAAAATCCTCGTCGCTCTCCCCGGGAAAGCCCACCATAATGTCCGTGGTAATCGCAATTTCGGGAATTTCGCAGCGAATCTTCTCAATCAATGCCATATACCACTCTTTGGTATGCCCGCGGTTCATCATCTCAAGCACACGGCTAGAGCCTGCCTGAAACGGCAAATGTAAATGCTTGCAAACCTTGGGCAAATCACGAATTGCCCCAATCACCTCGTCACTCATATCCTTAGGATGGCTAGATGTAAAGCGTATACGCTTGATTCCGTCAATTTCAGCCACTTTATGCAAAAGCTGAGCAAAGCCAAACTCATAAGAGTTCACATTTTGCCCAAGTAGAGTAACCTCACTTACCCCGTCATGCGCCATCTCGGTTACCTCAGCCAAAATCTCAGCTGGCTTGCGGCTGCGCTCACGCCCCCTCACATAAGGCACAATGCAGTAAGTGCAAAAATTATTGCATCCATACATTATGTTAACCCCGCCCTTAAAGGGATATTCGCGCTTTGATGGCAAATCTTCAACAATTTCTCGCGCCTCTTGCCAAATGTCAATTATTGTCTGTCCTGTCTCAAAATTACTGTGCAAAAGCTCAGGAAACCTATACAAATTGTGCGTTCCAAAAATCACATCAACATAGGGAAATGTGGATTTTATGCGCACAAGCACCGAGTCTTGCTGCATCATGCACCCGCACAAAACCAGCTTCAAATGAGGATTGGTCCGCTTTTTTTCCTTAAAATTACCCAAATGCCCATACAGCTTATTTTCGGCATTTTCCCGCACACAACATGTGTTAAAAATCACCAAATCCGCATCAGATTCATCATCTGCCACCCCATAGCCCATGTCCCTAAGCATGCCCAAAAGCTTTTCAGAATCCCGCACATTCATCTGACAGCCATAAGTTTTGACCAAAGCCTTGGGATTTTCCTGCCCTTTGTCAATATTTTTGATTATTTCTATATAATTCATCGCACACCTCACACGCATTTTAGTCAATTATACAACACAAATCAAATTTATGCAAATTTTTTGAAAAAACTATTGACGGGAGCTTAAAAATCTGTTAAAATGTATTTCAGAAAAAAATTTTCTTAGGGAATGGAGGAATTTTCATGAGCGCTGGTCTCAAGCGTTTTTGCTTGATTAAGGATATTATCATGTTTGTTTGCTTAATCATGCTTATGGTTACACCATACCTTATGCGCCTTGACGGTGTCGGGCGGAACTGGTATATTCTTGGTTGGAATTGGCATCTTGCATCACTGCATATGTTTTTTGGTGTCATTTTGACCATATTCTTCGTCATCCACATTGCTGTCAACTTTAAGTGGCTTACAGGCACCACCAAAAACTGGGCGAAAGCCAATGCAGCCACCAAAGCCAAGTTTTGGATGATGATTTTGGTGTGCATCTTTATGACTGCTTCTATCGTCACAGGTATTTTGTGGGGCATGGGAACAGGAGTTGCAGGTTTTGGAACTGACAGCATGATTGCTGCTGGAGGTCCATTTGTCGGCTCTTCCCCATCAAGTGCAATCGGCACATGGCACACTATAACTTCATGGGCGGCGTTTTATTTCACAGGCATCCACATTGGGCTTCATTTGACAAAGTTCTTGTCCTTTGCACAAAAGCCTAAGCCTAAGCCAGCACCAGCAGCTGAATAATCAGCTTCTTTAGCTATTCAAGATAAAATAACCGTCTGCATTGCATGACGGTTATTTGTGCGTTTAATAACTCGCAGGGTCATCTGGGTCGCGGATGACCCTTATTCCTTTGTCTAAACCATTTATCACCGATATATCTTCGGCGTCAAGCTCAAAATTAAAAATGTCAATATTCTCCTGCATCCTTGATGGTGTTATGGTTTTGGGAATCGCCGCAACGCCTATATCTATATTCCACCGCAAAATAACCTGAGCGGGAGTTTTGCCGTGTTTTGCCGCAATTGCAGTGATTGCAGGGTCGTCCACCAGCCCAAGTCTGCCCCGCCCCAGCGGGCAATAAGCCGTCACAAGTATGCCTTTTTGCTGATAATGCGCCAAAACGTCCTTTTGAGTTAGGTATGGGTGATGCTCATATTGATTCACAGCAGGGGTAATTTCGCAGTTTGCCTCAAGCTCCTCAAGCTGGCTAATCTTAAAATTACACACACCAATCGCCCGCACAGCTCCTGACTTATAAATTTTTTCAAGTGCCTTATAAGTCTGCACAAAACGCCCAGGATAGGGCCAGTGCACCAGATAAAGGTCGATATAGTCAAGTCCAAGCTTTTTCAAGCTCTGCTCGAAGGCTCTAAGTGGACCATCATCGGTTTGTTGCGCTTCATTATGAACCTTCGTGGTGATAAAAAGTTCATTACGGGCAATTCCGCTTTGCCTAATTCCCCGCCCCACCATATCCTCGTTCCCGTAAAATTCCGCCGTGTCAAAGGCACGATAGCCCGCTTGTATAGCGTCTGTCACCACCTTCACCCCATCTGTGTCAGGCTCAATTTGCGACACGCCCATCCCAATCGCAGGCATTGTCACCCCATTATTAAGCGTGTAAAATTTCATCATATCTCCCCCCGAATTTTTTTGTACATAACCACAAATGCAAATTTAACCAGCACCCGCTGCCGCCAAATGCGGCTGGGCTGGCTGATTAGCCGATAAAGCCACTCAAGCCCAAACTTCCTAAAAATTGCAGGAGCGCGTCGCAAACTCCCACTCATCACATCAAAACTGCCGCCAACGCCCATATACACCCGAGCCCCAATCTTATGCTTATTTTGCTCAATCCACTTCTCCTGCCGCGGAAAACCAAGCCCAACCAGCACAATATCAGGCTTTGCAGCCCGCAGCCGCTCAATCAGCTCATCCTCAAAATCCCCATGAAAATAACCATGATGAGCATCAACCACCCTAAGCCCAGGAAACTTGAGCTCCATGGCGTCTTTCGCGTCGTCAGCCACCCCAGGTGCCCCGCCCAAAAACACCCACCGAGCTGCCCGCCCTTTGGGCGTTTCCATAACGCCCATCACCAAATCAATGCCAGGAACCCGCGCCATAATCTTTGACTGGGTTAATTTGGAAGCCATGACGATTCCGATGCCGTCAGGCACCACCAAAGCCGATGTATTCAGTATTTTGCGAAAGTCCGCATCCTTGCGGGACGCCATCACCATTTCAGGGTTTGGCGTCACCACCACAGAAGGTACAGGCTCGTCCAAAAGCCCCAAAAACCGCTCCACAGCGTCCTCAGGGGAGATATTATCAAAATTGACTCCTAAAATTTGGGTTTTCATACCACGCTTCTCCTGTTCTCATCCACAACCAAAGGCACGTCATGCTCGTCAAAAAGCTTGAGCAGCGCGTCAGTGCCGTATTCTAGCTTATGTTCAGTTTCTGCACGCGTCAAAGGAACGACCATATTCATACTAATCCTAGTGCCGTCAGCGGCAAATAGCGGCTCAAGTAGCCCCAAAATAATCGCGGATGAAAGCTGTGAACCTCCCAAAAACGGCTCATAATTCGGCCCATTCGGAATGGTGTGCCCATCAGCCAGCCAAGTGTTGTACATATGTGGCATGCGCGCCAAAAATTTGACCAATTCCACATGCCAAAAATTCTCTCTGGTAAATTCTCCCTCCGGATTCCAGCTGGCAGGCAGATACATAAAAAGCTCAGAATGCTTCCAATCATCAGGATTATCAAGTTCTTTGGGAACGACCATGGGCAAATCGCTCATCCCCGTGGTATAAATGACAAAAAAATCATCGTCAGACAATGGAAACATTACGTGAACATCAATATGCACAATATCAGACACAATCTCGTGCAAAACGCGAGTTTCCCGCTGAGGAAAGAGGCTATCAAAATGCGCACAAACCTCATCCATATATTTACAGCTGTCTGCTGGTGCGATTAGCCCGTCTCTATCACTGTCCTCATGCCGAAAAATCCGCGAGCCCCCAGGAGATTCGCTTAGTTCATTGGTTAAATAATCATCTGGTCTTTCATTCATATTTTATCCCCCTTAAAACAAATCTCGGTTAATAATTTCATGGGCAATAATCGCATTTTCAAAGGATTTCTGCGGCAAGTCGAAAGTTGCGTCTGCAAGCTGCCCAGATATTTCCTCCCGCCGCTCCATCACCTTTTCCGACATGGTAATCAGCTGCATTGCCGATATTTCCTCAGGTTTCATGTAATAAATTTGCCCAAGCTGTGTCATCATCGCCGCCACCTTAGGGTCGTACACCAGCCCCACCATGGGCACTTGCACATTCGCCCCATAAATTATGGAATGAAGGCGCATACCCACCAGAAATTCGGCATTTTTGAATATAGCTAAAATCTCCTCAATTGTAAATTCCTGCTCCAAATAATAGCCTTGCCTGCTGACCTTCTCCAAAACCTTCGTTGAAATTTCAGCGTCCACAGAGGGCTGCATGGGCACAAAAAGCGGATAAATATCATATTTTTCAAGCATATAGTCACAAAAAACAGCCATCTCACTTACAAAATCTTCCTTCAAGCTGCGCCATCCCCGAATGGACACACAAAAATATTTTTTGCCAACCAGATGAATATTGCCCAAAAGCCTGTTAGCCCCTTCAAAATCAGGAACCCGAAAGCGAAAAGCTGCATCAGCCGTCACAGAAACATTCGTATTTTTAAGCCCAAGCCTTGTCAAAGTTTCACGGGACTCAGCATCTCTAAGTGTGATTTTTTCGACCTTTTCGAGGGCATCGACCGCAAGCCGCTTATTTTTTTCCTTTTGTAAAGGACCAATTCCATTTGCATACAGCATAATTTTAGCCCTGCGCTTGCGCGCCTTATTCATTATCCACGTGTAGTAAATCAGGCTGCGGGTAGATGTCAAATCTTGGATAAGGCTGCCACCGCCCATTATAAGCAGATTTGTGCGCTTTAGGAGCATAAAAGTTTTAAGAAGGTTAATGCGGCGCACGGTGTCAATTCCATGAATTTCCTTGGTTTCTTTGGGGCGTCTGGAAATTGCTGTTATTTTAATATCAGGTTGAATTTCCCGCAAATCCGTGACAATGGCACGCAACAGGGCGTCGTCACCATGATTGTTTGAGCCATAATAGCCTGAAATTAGCGCGTCAATCGGCTTTGGTGACTTTCTAACGTTGTAGTATAAGTTGAGAGTGTCTAAAGCCATGCGCTCAACAGAATATTCAGTCAAAATCATCTCACGCCCGTATTTTGCAAGCTCGTCAAGCTTGTCAGGCGAGGCGTCCAAAAGGCTGAAAATATCACGTTTTAGCACGTCCGTCGTAGTTTCGCCATGCCCGCGGCATGTGAAATTCGTGGCGGCTGCATCACTTAATTTGGACTTTTCAAAAATGCCCAGATAGCCCTGATAACCCGCTAAAATTGTGGGCTTTTCGCACGCCAAAGCCTCCAGGGCTGCCCGGCTCACCCCCACAAAAATGTCGGCGGCAGCAAGGAATTTCACCGCATCGGGACGCTTGCCCACCATCTTGATATAGTCTGCGCCAAGCTCGGCGTTGACCGCCTTAGCCTGCTCGTTAAGCCGCTCAAACTCAGCCCCGCCGCCCACTATGATGATTTCGGTGTTAGGATTTTTGGCGTGAATTTCAGCAGCAATCTCAACCAAACGAAAGGCGGGCGGGCTGGTATCTTTTTCCAATCTGCTAAGAAACACAATACGCTTGAGCCCTTGGCGCAGGGAAAATTCAGCGGCTACATCAGAATAATCCACTCCACTATGGTAAGTTTCTCCACTAATTCCATTTACTGTAACTAAAATTTTTTCTTCGGGATATTTATAATTGTCAATCAGGTATTTTTTGATGTCCTGGGATACCGCAAGGGTGAATTGCCCCCAATTTGTAAGGAGTTTGTAGTGCAAGGAGGTGTCAAAGTCAAGGTGCGCGGTGGTAACAAATGTAAAATGCAGCCTTTTTTGCAAAATTCGACATAATAAGGAAGGGATGCGGGCGTGGGAGTGGACAAGCTCAATCTCATTTTCCATAATTATCCTACGCAATCCCAAATAAGACGCCACCAAATTTTTTGGAGATTTATTGTGCAGCGGCACCTTAAAATGCTTGATTCCATGGCGAATTAGCTCGGTTTCATACACCCCGCCATTTGACGCCACATAAACATCTAATCCCATTTTTGTCAATTCCTTACATAGCTCCAGCACATGGGTCTCCGCCCCGCCAATCTCCATGCCCATCAGTGCCATAAGCACTTTTGTTTTTTGAAAACTATTCATCTTTTGCTCCTTTTCCGCCAAAAATCAGGCTTTTAGCAAGGCCGGCTTCCTTAATGCCAAGCACCACCGCCGCCACAAAATAAATTGCTACACCAAGTATTGTAATCAAAGCCAAACTGAAAATATCGTGCCAATTTGATACTAAGGGTTCTATAAAAATTAATACTAACAGCATTATTGCGGTGCACAAAAGCATTTTTGCAAAGTTCAAAGCAGCAGGTTTGTCCAGTATTTTAAGGCGTTTTGCCAAAATGCCATACATGACGAAGCCAGCGAAGTTTACCGACACGGCGGCGGCGAGGGCTGGGCCGCCAATTCCAAGTATTTCCACAAAGCCTATCACTACTAGGAAGTTAAGGACGATGGCTGCAATTGTGATAAACATGGGCGTTTTGCCGTCTCTGGTGGCGAAAAATGCGCGGCTCATGATGCTCACAAGCCCGTAGCCAATGATGCTCACAGCGAGGATGCCAAGGGCAAAAGCCGCGCGGGAGGTGGCTTCGGGGGTAAATTCGCCTCGCTCAAACAAAAGGCGCACAATGGGCTCGCGGAGGATAAAAATCCCCGCAGACATGGGCAAAAGTAGGAATGTCATCCCTGAAACTGCCCCTGTTAAAGTTTTCCTAAATTCTGACATTTCATCATCTCTCGCTGCTTCTTTTGAGAGTTTTGGAAATACTACATTTGTAACGGAAAGTATGAACATACCTGTAAGTACAAGGTAAATCACGCTTGCCGCTTCAAGTTCCACGAAATACGCAGGGTTGGCGCGAGCAGCTAGAGCCCCATTGAGCATTGCGGTCAGCGGGAAAAGCCATGAACTGACCATGACCATGGGTGTTAGGCGCAGTATTTGGCGTAATCCCTCGTCTTTGAGGTTTAGTTTTGGGCGGTAGAAAAACCCGCGCCGCCGCAGCGGCAGCCAAAAAATCAATACTTGCAATATATTTCCAATTACAAAGGCAAATGCCAGCCCCGTCACACCGCCATCCTCAAAAAACAGCAGTAAATAAGCAATTATCACCACATTTGACAGTAATGACATTAGGCTTGGAATGTAAAATCCTCCCAACGATTGGGAAAGCCCTACGAGTGCGAAGGCTATGGATGTGAAAAACATAGTAAAAATCATGATTTGTAGCAGCCCGGCACCCATATAGGTGGCATAAACCTCGTCCGCCCCAAAGTGGACGCCTGCAATCATTTGCACTGAAAAAAAGCCGATTACAGAGACCGCAAGAGAGACTATGCCCACAAAAGTAATGAAATTCCGCGCCAAATCAAAGGCTTCTTCCTTTGTCTTTTGTTCAAGGACTTTGTTAAAAACTGGAATAAAGCCTGCCGAGATTGCCGCTGCAAATGCCGCATCTAGGAAGTTTCTGGGCAAAAAGGAGGCAAATGTGAACGCCGCCGCCTCGGTGGACTGGGTGCCAAGCAGGCTCATAATCACCATATTGCGCAAAAGCCCGCTTATTTTCGCAAAAACAACCAAGACCATAACTACTGAAATGGTCTTGGTGGCACTTATTTGGGAATCTTTTACTGCCATCAGTCAAAAATCCTCTCTATACTTCTTCAATGGCATAATACAGCGAATCCACGCCAATTCTCAGGCGCAGTGCCGTCATTTCCAATAAATAGTAATAACCATAGTAATACCCATAATATTGCCTGTAATAATATGCCAAATTCACATACCGCACCCCGTCCCACAGGTGCACCCACGACGCCTCGCCGCCCACAGACACCACAAACACATTGCGCCCAGAATCCGCCAAGCCCCGCATTAAATTATGAAACAGCCCAAACTCTGTACGGTTTGTAAAATACATTGGGCGGTAATTGGTTTGGATTATAATATCGCGGGCGGTGGTGCGCTCAAGGACAGCTGCCAGATAGCCCCATCCTGCGGGATTTGTGCGTGCTATGCCACCATGAGATGCGTCTATGTGTATAGTTAAAACATTAGCCCTGTAGTATGATTGCAGTCCTCGCGCAGCCCCCAAAAACAGCAGGTCAAACTCCCCATAATTGGGCACATCCAGATATTGCCTGCGGCTGGAATCCCTTGCTGTATCACTTTCCGGCAGATTCGCATAAGCAGGCAGGTACGGGTGCATCTCAATGGGCACAAACAGGCGGGTGTTGTGCGCCGCCACGGTCAGCCATCCGTTTTCCTCTAGATGCGGAATGAACAAGCCGCTGTACATATGCCCTATTTCAGGCGGAAAAACCTGAAATTGCAGGGAATCTACACTAAGAGGAACGCTGCGCCCATAATTATCCATTCCTGTAAATGATAGCCAAGTTTGCCCAAAAATAGTACCGGCTGAGGGCACAATTTGTGCAATGTCGATGGCGCGAAACTGGGCATTTGCGACAATATCCCCAAAAACCGCCTGAACATAGACAGTCCCTGCCCTAAGAGGAATAATGCTACCATAAGTCAAGTATCCATTGTATACAAATAGTTGCAAAAATTGCTGAGGCAGGTAAATAGAGTTCATAAACTCGTCAAAAGCCCTGATATAAAGGGGTGTGGGCAGTCCAACAGGTGCATACCTGCGGCTTTGCACAATTTCCAAATGGACAATGCTACCTACAGTAGAATTATTTACAACACCAATGGTATTAATTACAGCCCTTTGGCTCCCCTCGGAAGGGGTGTTAATTACTGCCAAATCGGCTAAAGGCAGCCGCGCCGCCATGGTGGTGGAGCCGCCGCCATCAAGGTTAATGGCATAATGCGCCCCAAACTCCAGCATAAAGGCGGCAGCTTCGGCAAAGTTGGCACCAATGGAGTCTCCGCGCCCGTCAATAGTCATTAAAATAAGTCTGCAACCTGTAGCATTGAGCCCAAGCAGAGTCCGCGGATGCCGCGCAAGATAGCGGATTGTGGCGTCTGTAGGCTCCCCATGGTAAAGTATGGAATTTGAGCCTGAAACAGCGGTGTGGATTTGGTCTAGGTAAACATTGGCTGATATTGCCATTTCAGCCCTCTGCCCAATATAAAAATGGTAATAATTGTAATGAAAATCGTTTGTATTCATTATCACAACAAAGCCATTTTGCGGCACATCCACGGTATAATGGGTAATGCTGACAATATAGCCATCATAGACCACAATTTTATAGGAACGCCCCAAACGCTCGTCAATACAGGCGGTGCTTTGCACATAGCCATGTGTCAAAAATGAGGGAAAGCGCAAATCGCTCACCATGTTCACCATGCCAACGTAAAAAGGCGCGTAGCCATTAAGGACCAGGTTTATTTGAGGGTGTACATAATCAATAAACGCCCCGTATGCCCCCAGGAGAAAGCTTGCGGAGTTGTTTGTGCCCGCATTTAGCCCTGTGTGCGCCGAAATGTGCCCGTCAACGATTTCAAGCCCAAGCGACACTGAATGACGCCCCGAAAGCCCGAAAAAATCACCGTTTACCCCGGCAAACGCTCCGCCGTCATAAAGCAGGCGGGTGGTTGACTGCCTCAGTCCGTACTCCACCTGCGAATTGAAAACGCCTACGCTCAGATAAGGGTCATTCAGCGGAATTTCAAGCACGTTCAGCCTTGTCAGTCCGTTTTCTGTAATGCGTGTGGATGTGTGTAAATATGTATCTCTTGAGAGCCGCGTGGTTTCTAGGACCTCATAATGTGTATGTATTAGGGCAAATAGGGCTGTTGCCAACCCCACCGCCGCCAAATATTTTTTCATAAAATCTCTCCTCTAATTGACAAATACAATGTTAAAGTCACCCTTTACCATCACCCAAATGTCTGATATAGCAAAAATGCCCCGCCCGTCTTCCCGCGGAATTATCAAAAAATTGTTAAGACCAATAGGGTCGCCGTGCATAATGTCAATTCCGTCAGTTACGTCAATTATGCCGTTTTCAGCAGGCACATTCGCCACAGCGAGCCCAGAGCGCAAAATCATTTCCGTGCCTTCGTGACCCATAATGACATGCCCTGCAAAAACCTGTACAGGCGTGAAAATGTGAGGTTCGGACGCTTGAGCCTGAGTTTGCCCTGCCAAAGCATTATTTAACAGCTGATGAACATAGCTGCGGGTCACAAGGGGGTCAGCCGCCCCGCCAGGCTCTGCAGCAAGCCCAAGCATCCCGCCGCCAAATACAGCTCCAACAACTAAAGCCGTGCACAATCCAGCAATATATAGAATTTTCCGAATTTTCATAATAGACCTCCTGTGATTCCCGTCATTGCGGGCTTGACCCGCAATCCCATCGGTTTAGCCGATTGCTTCTTAGCCTTATAGTTATTCGGCGAACTTGATAGGACCCCGGGTCAAGCCCGGGGTGACGGTAGGTTGAAGTAGTTTATATCACTATATCACACATTCGCCAAAAATACAAGTAGTGCCATGTATTGTCAACAAACTGTAATCTACTTGTCTTTTGCCTGCTCCTTCGTTTCTATGCCCTTTGTGCGCCATTTGCCTATGCGATATACAATTATTGCCAGCACCATATTGGTGGTCCATGCGGCTAAAAGTGAGAACATCAGGGCGTCAGGGTTGCCCGCCTCCACATTGAGAATTTCAGGGTTTGCCCAATCTGGCGCAGCCAAAAGCCACACAAACAAAAACGCCGTGGGCACGCGGATTACTACGGTATTAATGATGGACGCCCACAGAGGGCTCATGGCGTCGCCAGCCCCGCGAATTGAGCCCCACAGCACCATTGCCACAGACAAAGCAAGGTAGCCCGGGGCGAGAATTATCAGCATGCGCTGGCTAAGGTCGATTATGTAAGGGGTGTTGGGGTCCAGAGGGTCGGCAAATGCACCTGCCACAAACCTGCCGAATATCAAAATACCGCCAATAAGAATTAAAGACACAACGATTGACATAAAAACCGCCTGTTTCGTGCCTTGGTTAATGCGCTCTTTTTTTCCTGCACCCATATTTTGCCCAGCATATACCGTGGCACCGTTTCCAAACGAAAAAATGGGCATAATCACAAAGCCGTCAATACGCATAACAATGGTCATAGCACCGATAAATGCAGGGCCAAAGCTGTTTACAAGGGGCTGCACCACCATGGCGGCAACGGCAATAATAGCCTGTGACGCCCCTGTGGGGATGCCTAGTTTCAAGATTTTGGTCTTGTAGAATTTCTTAGGTTTCAAATATTCCATGCCCATTGCAAATGTGTCCCTCATTTTCAGCATCTTTCGCAAGCATAAAAGACTGCAAAGCCCTTGTGCCAGCACCGTGCCGGCAGCAACGGCGGGCATGCCCCAGCCAAATCCCACAACAAATAAATAGTTTAAGCCGATATTTAATATGGAAGATATTGCAAGATACAAAAGGGGCGAAAAGGCGTCGCCAAGCCCGCGCAAAATCCCTGAAAGCATGTTAAAATAAGCCATTCCAAGAACACCACACAAAAGAATGTTCATATACACCACGCTGTCGTCAATAATTTCAGGCGGGGTGTTCAAAAGCTCCATCAGCGGGCGGGACAATAAAGGTCCAAAAGCCATTAAAATAGCACCTAAAATGGCTGTAAGGGTAATTGCATTACCAATTGTATAAGACAGGTCGCTTCTAGATTTCGCGCCAAAATACTGGGACACCATAATGCCCGCACCCACGGCAATGCCCATCATTAAAACCATTATAAGGAAAAAAACCGGCATAGAAGCCCCAACGGCAGCAAGGGCATTAATGCCCACAAACCGCCCTAAAATCATGGCGTCCGCCACAGAATAAAACTGCTGAAAAATATTTCCAACCAATAAAGGCACAGTAAAAATCATTAGTTTTTTCCATGGTGTGCCCTCGGTCATGTCCACATACCCAAACTTACTTTTAATCCACCCCATCACACTCTCTCCCCAAATATACCTCGTCCAATGCGCACAATATTCGCGCCACGCTCCACAGCAATCTCATAATCATTACTCATGCCCATTGACAGGTATTTTACTTCTGCAAATTCACCTAACTTTTTGTACAAAACAGCCATTTCATCAAAGTGGGCGCGCTTTTCACTCGCGCTTGCCCCAAGCCGCCCCATTGCCATAAGCCCGCGCACGGCAATGTTCGGCAGTTTAACCGCTTCAGCTGCAAAATCAAGCACGCAGTCAGGGTCAAGACCGTATTTGTTCGGCTCACGAGCAATGTTGACCTCAATCAGCACATCCTGCTGGCTCCCAAGCCCCGTCGCCACTTGGCTAATTTCCTCAGCAAGCCGCATGCTGTCCAGACTGTGAATGAGAGACGCCCGCCCCACAACCTGCCGCACCTTATTACGTTGCAAATGCCCTAAAAAATGCCAAACAAATCCATATTCTTTCAACGCATCATATTTAACTAAAAATTCCTGCGCCCGATTCTCGCCCAAATGCCGCACCCCAAGTTCCAAAAGCTCGCGCCCATGCTCCATCAAAAATTCAACAGGCACAGATTTGCTAACAGCAACCAAAGTGGTGTCCTTGTTAATGCTGCCAAAAATATTTCCCAAATTGCCCGCCACACCGCGTATATTCAACAAAACACACCTCCACTTGGATATTATAACACATATCTTTAAGAAATACCATAACAAATTTCCAAATTATGCTTGACTTTCCTGTCGGCTTGTGTTATTATTGTCACAATTTAATCATATCGTTGTTACAAGAGTGTAACTATTAAGGTAAAGGGGGATAGCAGACAGACAACTGAATAGTTCCATCAAAATTCGTCTATTGATATGAAGGAGGACTAACAATGTTATCTGGTATTTGGTTAATTCTGTTTTTCTTGTTGATGATTGTTGTAATGATTTTTGCAATCTCCAAGTTAAAGCTGCATCCCTTTTTGGCTATTATGGCTGTGGCTGTAATCCTTGCCTTTGTTGCCGAAGGAAGGACGGAAAATCACTTAAACTTAACAACTGTTGTTACAAATGCCAACACCGGTTTGCAGGAAGTTTCTGCAACTGCACCTGCTACCATAATCGGCTCTATTGGCGGCGGCTTTGCTGCCATATTTAGCGGCATTGGTATTGTAATCATCTTTGGTGCTCTAATTGGCGGCGTGCTTGAAGCCACAGGCGGTGCCTTTAAGATTGCTGATATGATTATCCGCATTTTAGGTAAAGCGTCCCCTACCCTTGCAATGCTTCTTATGGGTTGGGTTATATCTATCCCTGTTTTTTGCGACTCGGGCTTTGTTATTGCAAACCCTGTACGTAAATCCATTGTAAAGCGCACAGGTGTCTCTGGCATTGCCACAGGTATTGCCCTTGGTGCCGGTCTTTACACCTCCCACGTACTTATTCCTCTAACCCCAGGTCCCCTTGCCGCATCTGAAATGCTTGGCATGGGCGAGCAGCTTATTACTGTTATGTGGGTTTCTGTAATTATTTCTGTTCCGTCTCTTATTGCCGCCTACTTCTTCTCTGTATGGCGCGGCAAAAAAGATAAGTCAGAAGAAGATTTGGAAATCCAAAATGATGCAACTGTAAAAAGTTATGAAGAACTTGTAAAAGAGTTTGGCGGACTTCCAAGCGGCTTTTTGTCCCTTGCCCCAATCCTTATGCCTGTAGTGTTTATGGCAATTGGCTCAATCGTAACTTACAATGTGTATGACGCAGCTTATGCTTCTACAATCCAGCAATTCTTCATCTTCCTTGGTGCTCCTATTGTTGCCCTTGGTATTGGTGTGCTGTTTGCCGTTTTACTTTTGATTTCAAGCGGCAAAATGGGCAAATTCAACCCTGTTACAAACGACACTCTAAAAATGCTAGGTCCAATCCTTTTCATTACAGCCGCAGGTGCGACACTTGGGCGTATTGTTAATGATTCTGCACTTGTTCCATTTATCCAAGACAATGCTGACGCCATCACATGGATGGGCATTGCCTTCCCGTTCTTCATTTCTGCTATTTTGAAGACGGCACAAGGCTCGTCTACCGTTGCTATGATGGTAACTGCCGGTCTTATGAGCGGCGGCTTAATGCAAACAATGGGCTTTGACACCCCAATTGCAATTGCACTTGTTGTAATGGCTATTGGTGCAGGCTCCATGGCGGCTTCTCACGCCAACGACTCCTACTTCTGGGTTGTTAGCAAACTCTCAGGGCAAACGCCACAGCAGGGCTATAAAAACTGGACGACCATGACGGTTGTGCAGGCTCTGGCTGTAATGGTGGGTATTTTCGTATTCTATGGTGTGTATAGATTAGTTGCATAAATTCCCAAACGTGGGGGCAGCCCATATGGGTTGCCCCCAAAAATTTTTCGAGGTGATTAAATGAAAATACATGATGACGCACAAATTATGATAAAAGCGATTATTGAGGATAACATGCCCCGTATTTCCGTAGAAAATGCCCTAAAGCAATTTGACTTTGGCGATGCTGTTTATATGGTTGCCATTGGCAAGGCGGCGTGGACCATGGCAGAAGCGACTGTGGACTTTTTGGACGAGCGGTTAGAGCGCGGCATTGTCATCACAAAATACGACCATTCAAATGGCGAATTTGACGAGCGTGTGGAGGTTTATGAGGCGGGGCATCCTGTGGCTGACCAAAACACCTTTGACGCCACGGCTCGTGTCATTGAAATGGTGCAGGATTTGACCTATGGTGACGAGCTGATATTTTTAGTGTCAGGCGGCGGCTCGGCACTGTTTGAAAAGCCCCTTGAGGGCATTACCCTTCACGATATTCAAGATATTACCAGCCAGCTTCTAAAAAGCGGTGCTGATATTGTTGAAATGAACATGATTCGCAAACGTCTGTCTGCTGTAAAGGCTGGGCGTTTTGCTGAAACTGTGGCTCCTGCCCACATTTACGCCATTATACTCTCAGATGTGGTGGGCGACCGTTTGGATTCCATTGCCTCAGGCCCTGCGGTACCTGACAATTCCACAGCCGAGGACGCGGCAAAAGTTGTTAAATTTTATGAACTCAAGCTTAACGAGCTTCAAGAGAGCTATCTTAAGCAAGAAACTCCAAAAAGCATTACAAACGTAGAAACTGTTATAACAGGCTCTGTGAGCACCCTTGTGGAGTCTGCAAGCCGCATGGCAAGCCAGCTGGGCTACACTCCATATGTGCTAACCACCACCATGGTCTGCGAAGCGGCAGAGGCAGGCAGGCTTATAGCCTCGATGGCGACAACAACTGCTGACGGACGCTCCTCTTTCCAAAAGCCCTGTGCAATCATTCTTGGCGGTGAGACTGTGGTGAAGGTGGCAGGCTCAGGTTCAGGCGGGCGCAATCAAGAAATTGCCCTTGCTGCCGCAAAAGGCATTGCAGGTTATGACAATATTTTGGTATTTTCCTTAGGCTCTGACGGCACAGACGGTCCGACGGATGCCGCAGGCGGCATTGTGGACGGCACAACCTTAGCCAAACTTAAAACCGCAGGCAAAGATGTTGATATGGAGCTGCGAAACAACGATTCATACAACGCACTAAATTCTGTGGGCTCACTAATCATGACAGGTCCCACCGGCACCAATGTTAATGATGTTACAGTGGTTTTGTGCACCTAAGCCGCACTACCCTACCTACCCCCCCCCCCCCCCCCCCCCC
>Ga0209755_10000303_pt1 | contig 94120 bp, 84 predicted proteins | sample TergutCo191P1_FD_187301 | JGI IMG/M metagenome (GOLD analysis project Ga0209755, IMG submission 187301) | Cornitermes sp. P1 segment gut microbial communities from Petit-Saut dam, French Guiana - Co191P1 (SPAdes) (version 2) | ecosystem: Host-associated > Arthropoda: Insects > Digestive system... | reverse complement strand
GCTTGTTCGTTTTCGTTGTGGAAACACACCCTCGTTGTTTTGTTCACTCAACACGTTTCATGAACAATGTCCACATATGGCTCGCTCCACGAAATAAAAAACTCCTCACTTCTTCCATGAATATGATGTTGTTTTATTCAAAACAGCGCTTGATTAAAAAAACAATAAACAACTCCATGCTTCTTCAATGTTATAAAAATAGCCATTTCTCCAAACAAAAAAATGTTCGTTTCCAGAACGAATAAAAGTCACACCCTCCAATCGAAATTCTCTAACATCCAAAAATCCAAACCAAGAAAAGTTAAAGACGAGCAATCCATTATGAACCCCATAAAATCTGTCGTAATTAAACTCTCTGTCAATCCTTTCATAATGCCCTTGCAAAAACTGCACCTTCAATTCATTGTTTGGGTCAGTGCAATAATCTCTTGAAGAACACCCCAACATCGGCACCGCAAAAGCAATCCCCAAAACTGCAACTAATATTAATTTCAAAATTTGTTTTTTCATGTTAATATAATATTAATCCTTTTTGAATTTTTTGTCAATTATTTACGGCACTTCATTTAACTTGGAGAGCAATGCTGTTTCTACTGGTTTTTGTGGCTCAAGCGTGGAAATATTAACATTTGATTAACTTTCAACATTTTGCTAGTTTTTTCTTGACATTGTCAAATTAGTGTGTTATCCTTAATATGGAAAAAAGTTGTGACAAGTTTTTCAACTGTTGCATAATAATCATAAGATTAAAAAAAAGGAAGGTGACGAATTATGTGGTTTAGTGGATTAAGTCCTCTTGAGCAAGCTGCTTTCATAATAGCGTGCATTGGTAGTGGCTTGTTGCTTTTCAAAATCATCTTGATGATTTTTGGCATCTCTGACATAACAGAGGTTGCCTTTGGTCTTGATAATGCTGCGCTCGCTATCTTGTTTCAAGGCTTTATCAGCATGATGGCAGTCGGTGGTTGGACAATGTTTGTTGTCTCTCGAAGCAGTGAACTAGATTGGTGGGCATCATTTCTCATCGGAATTGCGGCGGGATTAGTAGGGGTGGGAATATTCATACTCATCTATCGAGCAATGTCCAAACTTGAATCTGATGGAACCGTGAACATGGAAAATGCTGTTGGAAAAACAGCAGAAGTTTACATCAGAATTCCCCCAAAATCAGAAGGAAACGGGAAAATCAACATATCGTTGCAAGGAAGAATCGTTGAAGCAACTGCAGTGACGAAAGGCGAAGAGTTGATAAAAACTGGCGAATCAGTAAAAGTTATTGCATATGAGAACAACACGTTTGTGGTTGAAAAAGTATAATTAACTTTTAAAGAAATAAAATAAAAACAGAGTCAATGACTCGAAGGAGACAAAAATGACAGTAGGTGGAATAATAGGATTAGTAGTGGGGATACTAGCATTTTTAATGATTTTTAGTATCATCATGGTCGCAGCGCGCTACAAGCGTTGTCCGTCCGACAAGGTTCTCGTGATATCCGGCAGAACAAAAAAACGCAAAGACGGTGCAACGAACTTTGCACTGTGTATTCATGGTGGAGCGAAGTTTGTTTGGCCAATGATTCAAGAATATGCTTTTTTGGATTTGACTCCAATGGCAATCAGTGTTGAATTAAGAGCTGCACTATCAAAACAAAACATTCGTGTTGATGTTCCATGTCGTTTCACGGTTGGTATTTCAACAGAGCCGGGAGTCATGCAAAATGCAGCTGAACGTTTGCGTTGCAGAAGTATCAGTGAAATTCAAGACCTTGCAAGAGAGATGATAATGGGACAAATGCGTCTTGTTGTTGCGAACATGTGTATTGAAGAAATCAATAATGACCGTGAAAAATTCCTTAGCGAAATCACGGCAAATGTTGAGACAGAAATCAGAAAAGTCGGCTTGAAACTATTCAATGTCAACGTCACTGATATCACTGACGAAAGCGGATATATTGAAGCTCTTGGAAGAGAAGCTGCTGCTACTGCAATTAATGACGCACGCGTAAAAGTTGCTCAACAAGACAGAGACGGAGCAATCGGTCAAGCGAAAGCCGTCAAAGTTCAAAGAATTGAAACAGCAGAGGCAGATGCGACAGCAGTAGCAGGGGAAAACACTGCAAAAGCAAACATCGCAAAAGCAAACGCAACGCTTAGGGAAGTTGAAGCGAATGCTGAAAAAACAGCAGCGATTGCTGAAGCGGAAGCAGAAGCGGCTGCGAACAAAGCGGGATACCTTGCTGAACAAGAAGCAGAGATTGCAAGGGCGAAAAGAGAAACTTCAACACTTGAAGCGGATGTCATTGTTAAAGCAGAAATCGAAAAAAGAAGAAAAGAACTTGAAGCGGAAGCGGTTGCGGAAGTTAATCGTCGCCATGCAAAAGGTGAAGCGGATGCTATCAAAATGCGCGAACTTGCAAAAGCAGAAGGTCTTTTTGCAATTCTTGAAAAGCAAGCACAAGGTTTTGAAAAAATCGTCAAAGCATCAGGCGGAAATTCATCTGACGCAGTTCGCATGATGATGACAGACAAAATGGAAGACCTATTGCGTGTTCAAGTCGATGCAATCAAAAACATCAAAATTGACAAAGTCACTGTCTGGGATAGTGGAAAAGGTGCGAATGGTGAAGGCAACAGCACTTCAAACTTCATTTCAAACCTTATGAAAAGCGTTCCACCACTCAACGAACTCTATGGCATGGTTGGAATGGAGATTCCACAATTCTTAGGTCGAGTCAAAGAGTCAGCAGAAGATGCGACAGAACAAAAAGCAATCGAAACACCAAAACAAAAGCTGGCAGAAGAACCGACGCCGAAAAAGAAATAAATTTTCTTAGTGAATAATGAATAACGAATAGTGAATAGCGATGGTTGAAATTAATCTTGCACTTTCTTCAAAAGCGCAAAAACAAATTTTGACATTCACTATCGTTATTCATTGCTCACTTCTATTTTCACATTAAAAAGGAGAGGCCACTATGAGCATCAGAGATGATTTTGACATAAAGGGAGACCTCATAAAAGAAAAAGTTAAAACCGAGATTGAAAACGAATTTCAAGTCGCGGGATTTGATAATAATTTTGAAACAAAAACTCAAGACGATTTTCTTGTTGAAATTGAAACAGAAAAAGAGTTGTTAGAAAATGAAATAAAAACTATTCTTGAAACTTGTCCCGAAGGCGTAGTTGTTGATGAACAGCTTCTTGAAGAAGACTTGAATTCAATGAACAACTATTCAATGAACAAAGAACAAATCACAATGAACAACGATTGTGAAATTGAGAGTGATGTTGTTGTTGAGTCTGTTGAGACAGAAATTGAAAGCAGGGATAGTATTTCGCCCTATTTCGCTGAAAATTCAGAACTTCGTCCCCAAACTTTTGAGCCGATTGCCTCAATTCCCACTTCGCAAATCATTGAGACCCAAATGTCAGCTCCTCATTCGCAAGATATTGAGCCTCAAATGTCAATCCCACAATCACAAACTATCGAACCACAAATGTCAACTCCTCAAACACCACCACCGCCACAGTTCTCTCAATCAATCGGAAGGACAACCTCAAAAGAATGCAACGTTTTTAAAAAAGCATCATGGATTTGGGCGGAAGACAACAGTCGACGAGAAGACTTTGTCATGTTCAGAAGAAAGTTCACTCTCGAAAAAAAACCAAAAGAAGCAAAAGTGAGCATCGGGGTTTGTGGTTTTTATCACATGTATGTTAACAATAAATTAATCGTCTATGATGGGGCATTAACTCCATCAGTTGGTTCAAATTATGGTTATTTCGACACAATAGATATCGCGCCCTATTTGGCAAAAGGCGAAAATGTCATTGGTATGATTTGCGTTAAGACAGAATCGTTTTTCACAAGTGGAATGATTCTTGAGTGCAGTGAACTCGACATCTACTCAAACGCATCGTTCACTGTTTATCGAACAAATGCCCACAAAATTGAGGGTGACAAATTGACCTATGACGCAACTCTTGAAGGTCAAATCGACCATGTTTTTGAAGCAGCATATGGTGCTAGCATCTTCGTTCCAGCAAAAGAATATGGTGCATATGGCTCGGGCTACTATTTTGATCTTGAGCCAAGAAAAATACCTCTCTTTAAAGTTTCGAACCCAATAAAAGGAAAGAGAATTGCAAAAGAGGTTGACAAAAACGAAGTGACCTACACTTATTGTCTCGATGGCTACTATCATGCTGTCCCAATTATTTCGTGCAACGCATCGTCGGGGCAAGCGGTTGTTGAAATCAAAACCGACAGATATCGTTCTTATGATATCAGAGGAGGGGTTCACACCAATCGAACCCTTGACTATATTTGCAAAGACGGAAACCAAACTTATGAGAGTGTTATGCCACTAGTTGGAACAAAACTAATAGTCAAAGCACCACTCAGTGTCAAAATTTCTTCAATTCAATTCAGAACAACAGAATTCGACCTAAAACACGACGAGCAAGAAGACATCGTTGGAGAAATTTCGAAAATCGGAAAAGAAGTTGAAGTTTTGTCGGAAAAGGCAGTTGAAACATTGATTGCAAACATGCGCTCAATTTATTCAAGAACCCCTGAGCGTGCATCAAAAAATGTTCTCGGAGACTTTTCAGCAGCCGCACAACTCGCGTCTTATGCACTTTCTGACACCTCTTTGAGTTTGACAAAAAAATGTATTGAAGACATGCTTATTTCAAAACTTTTGAAAGAGGGGAAATCTCTCATAATGTCTTTGATTGCAATCAGCAATCGCGGTGCGATTTCAGCTTACTTTGGAAAAACAAACGATGTTCAAACGCTTAAAAAATGCTTGCCACAAATGCTTGACTTAATCAACAGTGTTCAAGTCGACGAAAAAGGCATTGCTCAACTTCCAAATGACCACAAAGAAACAGACTATTTCTACAACGTTGATGAACTCGTTCTCTTGAACTCGGTTTTCTATTCAGCAATCAATTTCTATCTTGCGGCTCAATTTAGTTGCGGAGAAAGAGAGAATGGAGAAATCGCAAGAAAGCGCGACATGCTCAAAAATAACTTTGAATTAACTTTCTTCAAAGGAAGAGGATATTCTTCAACGGAAAATTATGATGAAAGAGCAAACGCATGGGCGGTCATCTCTGGGCTTGCAAGTTTTGAACACAGAACGTGCCTAATCACATTGCTCTCATCTGTCCAAACAGCATCTCCAACATTTGAAAACTATGTCATTGATGCATTGATGACGGTGGGCGCAAAACAAAAAGCAGTCAAGAGATTGCTCGGCAGATTTCATGCAATGATTGACAATGAGGAAAAATGTTTGAATGAAGATTTCTTCTCGGGAAGTATTTGCTATGCAAACTCAGCGGGAGTTGCAACAAATTTTTATCGTCATATCGCAGGAGTTGAATTCCGTGAAGGCAAAGTTTTCATCACTCCAGATTTTTCGTTTGATGGAATTGAGTTCACCGTTGCAGTTCCAAGCGGAACATTAAAGGGGCATTATAACAAAGGCGAAGTAATGATAGTCTTGAAATCATCATGTGAGGCTTATGTCCTAATCCCAGAAAAAGGCTCAATCATGAAACAAGTCAAACTCAACAAAGGAAAAAACAAAATCCAACTTTAAAGCAAAAAGGCGAGCATTGTCTCGCCTTTTTTAATTGGACTTTATTGATTGCATTAAACTATTTCATTTTTCATTAATAAAACAAGATATTGACGCGCGACAAGAAATTTCACCAATTCAGTAACATAGAGGTTTTTTTCATTTTGAGCGTTTGCGAAGGTTTCAGCGAAGCGCAAAAAGACGTTTTTTTGTGGATATTTTTTTTGAACCATTAGCTTTTATCTCAACTTACATCAAAAAATTGTGGATAACTTTTTCAAGAAATGCCGACAAATCATAAAAATTTCCACAAATTACCAGCATCAAACAGCACACATACGCTTTACAAAGAAAGAAAGAAAGAAAGAATATACTGTCTTTGTGGATATCTTAAAAAGAAAATTTCCCAAAAAATTTTCTTTTGGAAACAATTGTGGATAACTGCAAAAAAATACAAACAAATAGCACCACTAATGATGCAAAGGAGGATGATGACATGACACAATATGAATACAAAGTTGTTGTTGTTAAAGTTGGAATATTCACTGACAGCGATGCAAAACAAGAAAAGCAACTAAATGAACTTGGAGCAGAAGGCTGGAAGCTAGTCAGTGTTTTTCCATCAAAGAACTTTTTAAAATACGTTTTTATCCGTGAAAGGTAAGGTAAGAATCGAATTAAGTAGTAGTTTTTTATGAAACTGGTCACAGAGATAGGAATCGCTCAACACAAAGCGTTAAGCGATTCCTATCTCTGTGACCACCTGTTGATTGGGGGGTGGTGACTAAAACAGAAAACACTCTAAATCAGCGCAACACAAAGTAAATTCAAGGAGATTTTTTATGTCAAAAAAAGAAGAAAAATTCTGCATTCAAGACATGAAAGAACATGTTGAGCGAAGCGGTTTTGCAGTGGAAGAGGTCGCGAAAAAAATCAAAGAATGTTTGCCGAGTGCAGATAGCAGATTTTGGAAAGAAACCCCAACTAAAGGAGCTGGGTCATTAATTACTTTTAAAGTTCTTGAACAAGGAGTCGACAATGGGCTTTGGTTTGGCATTGGAGAAAGTGGGCTTTTTGGAGGACAAATTTTAAATTTTCCGTTCATGAAAAAATTTGGCAACAATTTTGAAAAGTGCGCCTACAGAAATGATATCTACATAGGGCTTTCCAAAAATGCTTCAGAAAATGCAATTTTGCTCTATGACGAATTGCAGGACATAGTGAAAGAAAAAGGAAAACTCATGACAATCAAATAAAGAACAATCATTAATCAAGCAATTTAACCTTGAAAAATAACAGTTATTAATGAAGTGATAAATTTTCACAATATGATTGTGACAGAAGCGTCATAGACGCAAAGGAGAAAAAAATGAAAAAACTAACAAAACGCAGAACAGTGTTTTTTGCTCTCATGTTCATCACTTTTGGGGTGTTTGGGGCAGTGCTTTTGAGTGCTTGCCACTGGTTTGAAAGAGGTGAGAGGACACCAGATTTTAATGACGCATTAAGGGCGGTGCCAACTGCAACTTCGTTAGACGAGCCTGCTATCATTGAATATTTCACCGACGGGGTGAGTAATTTTTTCATCATTGATGTTGGTCATATTGAAAACATGCTTTTATCAACTGTCGCGGAAGTTCCTTTTAATGGAATGACGCCAGTGTCATTTTCTCGAACAACAGTGAATTCAAGCACAATCACAACATCTGTGACGCGAACTGTGAGCAACAGTGTGAAGGTCTCATGCACCCAATCCCAAACAACAAGCATCACAGCTGGAGCAAGTGTCTCTCCAGTTTCACTATCTCTAGGGAGGTCATGGACAAGTTCATTAACGAATGCGAACACAACAACGAGATCAATAGAAACATCAACTTCTCAAATAATATCAACAGCAGACGAAGTGACAATAGCTTTCACAGTTGGAAACAACAATGAGCCAGCTGGAACATATCGCCTAGCGTTATATGCAACTGTCGATGTCTATTTGATTGTTTCAACAACCATTGACAATCAAGAGGTGTTGGGTATTGAGCCTGTTGTCGCCGCGCGCTCGCAAATTAGACCTCGCTTTGAATTTTCTGCTGATGGACTTTTTGATAACTCCCCAATAGACGGCTCAGAAATCGTTTTTGACGAAAATTTCCACAGATATTTGCCTATTCCAGACTCAAGCGTTGTTGTGAGAGATTTTTCTCGATTGATTGGAGAAGAAGGAAGTAATCTTATTATTCCTCCTATTGGAATATTTGAAGATGTGATGAATTTCACTATTATTGGAAATCCAAACGTGACCCACACCACAAATATCGTTATCCAACCGCGAGAGAAAGACCTCAGAATAACGCTCCAAAACATTAATTTCGCTGCAAATCAAGGAACTAGTGGAATACGTCATTCTGGAACTAATTCAACTCCTCACACTGTGACGATTGCTCTAATAGGGAGCAGTTCAGTATCTGGTGGGGTTGGGATTATTGGCATGAATGGAAACTCAAATCAAGGCGGACAATCTGGAGGAAATGGTGGAGTTGGAATTGACATGACTTCTCGCCACACATTGGTAATCATCGGTGGAGGAAATTTGATAGTTCGCGGAGGGAATGGAGGAGACGGGGGAAGAGGTGATAACAACAATTCCTACATTGCTGATGTTATCAATTCAACAAGACGAGGTGGACGAGGTGGAAACGGAGGTGCGGCAGCTATTGCCTATCGAGTTGACTTTTCGGCATCATCTGGGGATATATCGCTTTTTGGGGGTGGCGGCGGAGATGGGGGCCGTGGGGGTGATGCGCTCAGAAATCCTTTCATGTTTGCTGGCGTTGTGAGCGGACATGGTGGAAATGGTGGTAATGGAGGAGCGTTTATATCAGCAATGAATGAACCCATTCCGCCACTAGCAAGATTGCTAACTTTGCAAGGCGGAAGCGGAGGGGTTGGAGGACGGAGGGGAAATAGGTCAGCCTATTTTGGGAATGGCATCTATGGAAATCACGGCTCAAATGGCTCAAGCGGAAGCAATGCTCAAAACACACATTGGTGGAATATGTCAACCAATAGGCTAGAACAAATGCCTTAAAAACATTAGAAAGAAAAATCAAAAAACGCCATTACGTAGATAGACTTTTTTAGTGACCAAGAAAATATTTGGAAGTGGTCTTGAAAAAAATAGCTAGGTTATAGATGGAGCTGACAGCGGGGGAAGAAATCCCTTTTTCCCAGCGTCCAATAGTTGATGCAGTGACCCCAATGGCTTTTGCCAATTGCGACTGAGTCAGTCCATGTTCTTTTCGTAGGTTTTTTAAATTTTCTGCAAAGTCATTCATAAGCATTCTTTTTATTGACGCGCCTAGTGGACATGTCAATAAAATAATACCACACCTAATAGGTGTTTGTCAAGACTTTTACACCAAGTTGGTGTAAAATTATTTTATGAATGATTTCAAAAAAAATTTAAAATTATTTATGAGTGAAAACAATATCACTCAGGGAAAATTAGCAGAGGTGCTGAATGTAAAGCAGCAAACAATTAGTCGCTATATCACAGGAGAAAGAGAGCCAGATATTGATGTCATAATCAAAATTGCAAAGTTTTTCAATTTAACAGTTGGGCAACTGGTGGGAACAGAAGAAAGTTAAAAAAATAATTGGTCGGTTGTTGCTTCAATCCGACCAATTATTTTTTTGAGAAACTCTACCTTATCGTCAAGCCACCACTGATATAACCCGTGATTGGAAGCGGGGTGTGACCAGAGGTTGTTGCAAAGACTGCAAGCATGACTCTTGACCCTCTGTCAACTTCAACATTGATGTGATCTTTGATTTCATATTTGAATTCACCGTGATGAACAGTTCCAGTGAATGCTGGAAGTTGAACCAAAGAGTCAGTGATTGCCGTAAAAGTTGTTGAGCCGGCTTGCGCGACATAAACCACACCATGGACAGTGACATGCGTTGAACCAAGAGAGATGGCAGTGTCGACAGTAAACCCAAGAGCAAGAGTGTCCAGTCTTCCGCATTCTGGCATCATGAACGATAGAGCTGTGTTTGAGCCAAGAAGTTCAATCGAATCACTGAGTATTTCGGTTCCAAGAGCAGCTCCGCCAAATCCGCAATATGCCGCGAGATAAGGCTCTCCCTCACAAGCAGTCGTTAGAGTCAAAGGAATTCGCGAAGCAAAAGGAACAGATATTGCCGCGTCTCGACCGCTCTCACCCCGAGGTCCTTGTGGACCAGTCGCACCCATTGGGCCAGTCGGACCTTGCGGACCTTGCGGTCCAGTTGCACCTGTCAATCCAATCGGGCCTTGCGGTCCAGTTGCCCCAGTTAGTCCAATCGGGCCTTGCGGTCCAGTTGCCCCAGTTAGTCCAATCGGACCTTGCGGTCCCGTTGCACCTGTCAATCCAATCGGACCCATTGGGCCAGTCGCTCCAATTGCACCCGAAGCTCCAACAGGACCAGTGGGACCCATTGGTCCTGTTGCTCCAGTCAAACCTCTTTCACCCCTTTCTCCTCGCTCACCTCGAGGTCCCATTGGCCCCATCGGCCCCATAGGTCCTCTAGCTCCTGTTTCACCGCGTTCACCAGTGCAACCAATCGGACCCTGTGGTCCGCGCGGGCCAGTGCATCCTATTGGGCCACGCGCTCCTCTTGGGCCAGTGCAACCAATCGGACCAGCAGGGCCTCTCGGTCCAATTGGACCAGCTGGACCTCTTTCTCCATCAGAACCTCTTTTACCACTAGGCCCCATGGGTCCACGTTCGCCCGTGCAACCCATTGGTCCACGTGGTCCTCTTTCTCCAGCACAGCCCATCGGTCCTCTCGGTCCACGTTCACCCGTGCAACCTCTCTCTCCGCGTTCACCTCTCTCACCCGTGCAACCCATTGGTCCGCGTGGTCCTCTTGGCCCCGCGCAACCCATTGGTCCGCGTGGTCCTCTTGGCCCCGGGCAACCTCTTATCAAAATTTCTTCTCTACATCTATTGCATCCACAACTCATAAAAAAAATACCTCCACATACCCCTTGTTTAAAGGGTTAGTATGTAGAGACACAAATTTTCACTGAAAGTTGAAAATTGAAAAATGAAAGGTGAGGCTAAAATTAATTTAACAATAATTTTCAACTAACAACACTATTCTAAAAACATATTATGTGGTTCTTGGAAATATGGTGACAATTGGTTGTAAATCTCTTTGGTCAAAATGAAAAGTTATTTTGTAAACGATTTCAAGAGAATACTGATTTTGACTTAAAATTAGTTGACAACCGACATTCAATTTGTCTATAATAGAACAATATGTCCAAAAATGGGACAAAGATAAAATAAAAGGAACAACAAGAAAAATGAAAAGAACCTATCAACCAAAAAAGAGAAAAAGACTAAAAGTGCATGGATTTCGTGCACGCATGAAAACAGCGGGTGGCAGACGCGTCCTAAAGCGTCGTCGTGACAGAGGTAGAGCAAATATTGCAGTTAAGCCATTAGGCTCTAACTAAATTGAAGATTGAATATTGAATATTGAATAAGTAATGACAATAATTTGACGACACATATTCAATATTCAATATTAAGTATTCAATAAAAAATGCTAAGCAAACAATACCGCCTGACAAAACAAGGCTCATTTCGATATGTTTATAACAACGGACAAAGAAAGCAGAACACGGCGTTTAGGCTTTCATTTGTCTTAGGGAAAACTTTGAAAGTCGGAATTGTTATTTCAAAAAAACTAGGAAAAGCGAACAAACGAAACCTAATCAAAAGACGAATAAGAGCAATCTTTCGAGAAAACATTCAAAATATCAAAAAATCTCAAATAGTCTTAAGCGTCAAAGAAGAAGCCGCGGACATGCTTTTTAAGGATTTGAGAAAAGAAGTTTTGGGAGTTTTGAAGAAATCAAACTTAATTTAGTGAACGGTGAACAACGAATAATGAATAATTCAAGATGGTTTTTTTTATTTTTGAAAAAAATCCATAAAAAATAAGTTGACAATAGTTATTCATTATTCACTATTTGTTATTCACCAAAAAATATGAAAAAAGCATTAAAAATTTTAACCAACATCATAACACTGAAATATTTTTTTATTGCTCTTATCTATTTTTATAAGTTCGTGATTTCTCCAATAATGCCCAAAAGTTGTCTCTACTATCCAACTTGCTCGTCCTACACCCTAGAAGCAATCCAAAAACATGGTGCAATAAAAGGCGCAATCATGGGTGCTTGGAGAATATTAAGATGCAATCCGTTTTCAAAAGGTGGCTTCGACCCAGTCCCCGACAACCCAAAAGGGGAAATGAAGTGGCTAATGTAAAAAACACTGAATATTCCATATTCAATCAATCAAAGGAGTTTTAATGCTACCAACTATTATGTCTGCCATTGCCGACAATATGATTATTCCAAATCAGTGGCCATGGCAAAGATTACTATTAAATGTTTTTGCATTTATCGCAAACTATGGTTGGAGAGTTGTTCTCTTCACCGTCCTTTTGAATGTCGCAATCGCTCCACTTGAAATTTATTCGCGCTATAAAATGTTCAAAAATCAGCGAATCATGAAAAAAATAAAACCCGAGACCGAAGCGTTGCAAATGAAGTATGGTCACGACAAAAGACTCCTTTTTCAAAAAACAAGAGAACTAAACAAGCGTGAAGGTATTTCAATGTTTGCATCCTGCCTTCCGATGCTAGTCACAATGGGGCTATTTATTTGGCTCATTCAAAGTTTCAATGGTGTTTCGCAATATATGATTATGAGGCAATACCTCACTTTGAACGATGTTTTTGAAGCCGCGCACGGACACCAGCGAAATCAAATTGAGCAAAGACTGGATGAGTTTGACAATCCTAACAGTGAATACAGACTAACAGGCAGAGAAAATCAATCAATAATTTATCGTCAAACAGAAAGCGGAGAAGAAAGGGCGTTCATAATAATCGGTGGCTCTGGAATTGATGGAACACATTCGGACTACAGACGGATCGTCAACTACCAAAACAATGCAATAATTGACACTTTGAGTCCAGTCAGATTTGCTCAAGAAGTGGTCAGATATGTCTATATGGGGATTCCATGGGATGATCACAACTATTTTGCGTCAACCCATGACGAGTTTACTGAGTTTAGAGACTCAGAAGTGTTTGCAGTTCGAATATATTTTGAAAGCGATGATGAGAGATATGTTGAAGGCGGTGATCAGAACTTTGAAACGGTGCATTTGAACCTTGATGACTACCTCTATCACCTCGGTGATGAAGTGAGAACAGGTTTCTTGTGGGTTCAAAATGTTTGGTCTCCAGACGTTCCATGGAGAGAGCCAATTCTTGATCATGGACAATTTCTTGGTTCAATCGGAAGATATGGCGACACAACCAATGGTTGGGAGTTGAGCGGATTTGCAAATAACACTCGTTTTGAAGACGTCGTCATAAATCCATATCGTTACTACAGAGTCACTCATCTTTTGCGCGGGGATTATGCGCCAAGAAGAGCAAACGGTTTCTTGATTCTCCCAATTTTCGCTATTCTCTTCATGGGTGCGTCACAGTTCCTCATGATGCGTCAACAAAAAGCGTCTGGACAAATGCAGATGGCTGGAATGGGCGGAATGGGTGGAATGGGTGGTCCGGGAGCGGGCGGTGGTGGTGCGATGAAAATAATGCAATACGCAATGCCACTTATGATGGGTGTCTTCGCACTATTCCAATCAGTTGTCTTCACTATGTATATCATAACGAACTCGGTCATGAGAATGTCATTAAATTTGTTGACAACAGGTGTTTTGACATGGCGAGCGAAAAGAAAAGATGCGGCTCTCTATGCCGAAGTTGGAGATGACCACGTTATCAAAGCAGAACGTGCGCAAGAAAAACTTGAAGAAGGCGAAATGACAAGACAAGAAAGAAAAGAAAAAAGAAAGAATGAAGACGATGGAAGAGTTTTGAAATATGGAAGAAGCGCTCCGACAGGAGTAGTCAAAAAAGAAGATGAACCAAAGAAGAAAAAATTCAAACTATAAATTTAGTGAATAACGAAACAGTGAATAGTGCAGTTTAAAATTAATTTAAAACAATCCAACAAATCCTATTAACTATTCATTATTCACTGAAAATACGGAGTGTTTTTAACTATGAACGAGACAATCGAAGTTGTTGCAAAAGATGTGGCGCAAGCAGTTGAACTAGGTTTAACGAGACTCAGAGCCACCATAGATCAAGTTGAAGTCCAAGTTCTCTCTCATGGAGGGTTTTTTAAGAGTGCAAAAATTTTAATTGCAAAAGGTAAAGTCACTCCTTTGAACGAACAAAAAAAAGATGAAAAACTATCCGTCCAACAAAAGCAGTCTCACAACAATAATCAACAAAAACCTGTTGCTCACAACAATGACAGGCAAAAAAATGTGTCTCATAACGAAAAACAAAACGTTGCAGGGGTGGAATCCCTCAGTCGCCCGCATAATAAGCACGAACAAAGGCATGAAAATCGCCTAAACAACAAACATGAGCAAAGGCAAGACAATCGCCAGCCACACAATAAAAATGAGAGTCAAAACAAACCTCATCAACAAAATCAACCAATAAAACAAACGCATCAACAAAATCAACAACCTCAAAATCAAAAACAAAAACCAAAAGCAACTCCTGAACACGCGAAAAAAGTTTCGGACTATGTTAAAGGACTCATTTCAAAAATGGGCATTGAGGGAGAAGTTGAATTTAAAATAGCAGAAGATGTCGAAATCGAAATAAAAACCCAAGATGCATCTGCAATTGGATACAAAGGAGAAACACTTGGGGCACTTGAGCTTCTTGCAAACGCGTTCTCTGGAGATGACGCTTCGGTTGTTCTTGACACCCTAGGGTATCGCCAAAAAAGAATTAATATTCTCAAATCAGTCGCAGACAAAACAGTCGAAAAAGCTCTTCGAATCGGAAAAAAAGTGTTTCTTGAGCCAATGGACAATCGCGAAAGAAAAATTATCCACACTCATCTTGAAAATCACCCAAAAGTAATTTCGAAATCTGAAGGAAATGACAATAACAGAAGGGTTGTTGTTATTCCAAAAAAATAAAAAACTAATTGAATATTCAATAGGTGATTAAAATATTTCTATCACTCTCTATTTCATATTCAATGTCCCATATAACAGATCATGTCTCTTTCACTATGCACTCTCTCATCTTCATCAAAAGGAAATTCTATTTTCATTGGCACACAAAAGACTTCTCTTTTGGTAGATTGTGGCATACCTTTATCTAGGGTTGAGAAAAGCTTGAAAATTTTGGGAAGGAGAGCAGACAATTTGAATTTGACAATAACTCATGACCACACTGACCATGTCAGCGGAGTTGGGAAATTGATTGAAAAATACAAAGCAATCGTTAAGCGCGACACCCAAGATTTCACCGTCGGCGATCTCTTGGTTTCTCCTTTCAAAGTCCCCCATGATGTTGAGTGTTACGGTTTTTCTGTCCACCATCAAAAATCAAAAATAAGCGTCCTTACTGACTTGGGTGAAATCACAAATGAAACTTTAAAAAAAATATCAGACTCGGATATTGTCGTCATTGAATCAAATCATGATGAACGAATGGTCAGAGAAAATTCAAGATACCCAAATCATCTCAAAAACAGAATCTTATCGTCTCGCGGACATCTTTCAAATCAAGATTGTGCAAAAGCGTGTTTGTTTCTTGCTCAAAGTGGAGTCAAGCAAATAATACTCGCTCACCTGTCTGAAAACAATAACTATCCAGAACTCGCATTCAGAACTGTTGTCGATCACCTTTACCAAAATGGCATAATCGAAGGGGAAGATGTTCGAGTCGAAGTCGCAGGAGCGGACAGAATGTCGGGACTTTATCAAGTAAACTAATGTTGAATATTTAATATTGAATTATGTTGAAAATATTTTATTCGTCGCTATTCAACATTCAATATTTAATCATTATGAAACCAATAACTGCCCAAAAATCTTCAATTATTTTTCTTGTTGGGATTATTGCTTTTTTGGCAGTAAATTTTATAGCGAACAGTGTGATTTATTCTGCTCATGGTGGAAGGCACACTCCGTCAGAACTGATTGCGTCACTAGTCATGCAAGTAGTTCTTTTGGCAGTTGTTCTGATTTTTACATTGAAAGGAAAAACACAACTCCCATATTCCTATAAATTCGACATTGCTCCGTCGCGAAACAAAAGCAATCTCATCATCTTGCTTTTGATTCCAGTCATTGCTCTTTTGTCACTTTTCACATTCTTTGGGCCAGCCCTTGCATTTGAAGCAGTCCTTCAAACTATTGGCTACACTCCTCCGCCAATGCTTGAAATGAACACTCCGACAACTATTGTTTTGGGAGTGATTTTGATTATTGTTTTTGCGTCAGTTTGCGAAGAGTTTTTTGTTCGCGGTGGATTGATGGGAGGTCTTCACAACAAATATGGGGCGAAATATGCCGTCATAGTCACAGCATTTGCATTTGCTCTTATGCACATGAATCCGTCTCAAACAATTTTTCAATTCGGTCTCGGGATAGTTATCGGTGTCTTGACAATTCGAACAAAAAGCATTCTTCCAGCAATCTTTTTGCACGCAATTTCGAATGCCTATGCCTTGATTATGTCAATGACCCCAATTAATTCTGGGATTGACAACTTCATCAACGGGGACAGATTATGGTTGGTTATTCTGACATTCTCAGTGACAACCGCGGTATTCGGAGCCATTCTTTTCTTTTTGTTCAAATATTTATTCAAAACAAAACCGCCAGAAAAAATAACCGTCCAACCAAATCATGGGGAAGGACAAACAAAAGAAGAGAGAATCAAGGCTCAAATCCAGCAAAACCAAGATAGCGGTCTTGACAGACTCATCTTCTATGCTGGAATCGGTGTGTGTGCATTTATGTGGCTAATGAGTCTCTTAACAGGCTTCGGTGTGTTCGGAAACGGAGGATAGCAAAAATGAAGCAATCCAGCAATAAAACTGAAAGAAACGCATTCTCAATTCTCAAAAAGGAATTGCTTTAATGATTTTGATTTGTAAAGTTTTTTAGCAACAAGACTGCGAGGTGTTGAGCTTGATGAAACCGCGATGAAACCGCGAGGAATCAACCCGAAAAGATTAAAGGCTAATTTCCCCCGTGATTTTTTCGCAATGGCGAGTGCAATTGCAAATTTATTCTTCAAAAATTAAAGTGATGAAATCACAGAAAACAAAACAAAAACTATGAACTCAAACGATATCATTCTCTATAAAAAAAATCCAAAGTTGTTGCCACTCGCGGGTCAAAATGGCGGAGTCAGCGACCAAAAACGTTATCGCGTCATTGGCGTGATGATGTTTTGTGTTGCGTGTTCGCTTCTTGTTATGCGAATTTTAATTGGACTAATTGCTCCTTTGATTTTAGCAACCAATCTTTCGCCCTATGCTCAAGACGCAATAGTCGACATTCTTTTTTCAGTTCCAGTTCAAGTCGGTGCCCTTGTTCTAATGCCAATGTTATTCTACAAATTTGGTCTCAAAATGAATTTTCGTCAGCAAATGAAATTCACAAATTTTAAAAACACAAAATGGTATAACTACCTTCTTTCAATCTTAATTGGTGGGGTCGGACTTTTTGTTGTTATTGGGGTCAGTGCAACATGGAGTCTCATTATTCAAGTCCTTGGTTGGTCTGGTGGCGGTGGTGGAAGCCCAATGCCCGAAACCTTCAACTTTGGATTGTTTGCTCTTAATATAGTTTTAATCGGCGTTCTTCCGGGCTTTTGCGAAGAGTTCACAATGCGTGGTGGTTTCATGAACACAATGCGTGGAAGTTTCAGATTCCCAGTCACAATACTGCTCATGGGTCTTGCATTCGGCTTGTTTCATCAAAATATCACTCAAGTTTTTTTCACATTCTTGATGGGAATCTTGCTCGCCGCAATAACTATCAAACTCAAAACTATTTGGCCAGCAATCATCATTCACTTTATTAATAATGCGTTCAGCACCTATTTATCCTATGCAACGCATTATGAATGGTGGTTCATGGGCAACTTTTGGAGCTTCATTGGAGGACTTAATATTTTCGTTTTCTATATTTTATTTGTCATTATTTGTGCTGTTTATTTTGGTCTTTGTGCATTGCTTTTCATGCTCAATTCAACGAAACGACTTGAAAAGAAACAACAAGTTCTTCTTGACTCAGGATTTGATGTGACGAACAAAAAAGTAGCACTAGTTGGTGAATATTCAAACGAAGAAATAAAAGAAATTGGCTTAGAAAAAGAAGTCCATGGGGAAGTTGAAAAAGAGAAACTTTACAACCCCTCGCTTCGTGACAACGCATTTTATATCGGTGCAATAGTAATAACAGGAATAACAACAATTTTCACCTTTGTATGGGGACTAGTTGTTTAGTTCAATTCACAATGCATAATAATGTCCAATTGTGAAGGGATCAAATGTTCCAGCGAATTCAGAATTAAGGGCAATTTTAATCAAATTTTAACCGTAATTCTGAATTATGCATTGTGAATTATGCATTTTTTGCTTGCTTTTTAATTGAATTTCGTAGTATAATAAAATCATAAAACTTAAGGAGTAATCAACCCAAAATGAAAACATCATTGCAGCACTCACCTCAAAGAACCTACTTCACCTCAAAGAGAATCTCTCTAGAAAAGCCTCTCATTGCAATTTTGAATCCGATTTCAGAACTAGACTTTTCGTTCATCTATTCAAACAAAGTTTTGGAAGGCTTGAAAGCAGGAATAATTGAGGGCGGTGGTGAGCCGATTGTCGTAAACATGTCCTCAATATATCCTCATGCTCAATTTGGACACGCTGGCGGAAAATATTCTCTTCCTCTTCGTGAAGTGATTGCTGACAATGTTGAAGCGACACTTTCAGCATCGGCTTATGATGGAGCAGTTCTTATAACAAACTCTGACATCGTCTCAGCAGGTTTCATGCTTGGGGCGTTGCGTATCAACACTCCAGCAATTTTCTTCAATATTGGAGCGCTATATGGCGAGAGAAAGGAAAGCCTTTATGACATCTATAAAGGAGTCGGAAAAGTCTCTGTTGGCTCAATCGCACTTGACGAGTTGAAAAAATTAGAAGAAGTGACGCCATCAGATGTTCTTGATTCAACTCATGCAATGGCGTGTGTTATTGAGTCGCTAGGGCTGTGTGTGACAGGTTCAGCAACATCATCTTTTGAGGGCATTGAAAAAGTGAACCTTGCAAGAGAAACGGGAAGAGCAATCGTTCACATGATAAAAGACGACATAACCCCGCGCATGATAATGAAAAGAGCAAGCATTATCAACGCAATAACTTTTGCCGCAGCGACTTGCCTTCCTCATGATATCTATATTCACCTTCTTGCATTTGCAAACGCAATTGAAGCGACGAAACTCGACATCAACACTATTCAATCCATATCTGACAAAACTCCGGTTCTTGTCGACTATGGAACGAAAGTTTGTGATTTCCATGCAATGGGCTCAGTAATGTCGGTGCTTCTTTCTCTCAAAGAAAGAGGACTCCTTGACACAAATGCTTTAACCTATCAAAATAATCCTTTTATTGAAGTTCTTGAAAAAGCATTCGACAAAGGTATCAACAAAATTGAAGAAGCAAAATCTGAAATTGGCAGTGTTGCAATTTTGAAAGGTAATCTCGCGGAAGATGGTGCGTTCCTCAAAAGACATGGTCAATCAAGTCAATCTTTCTCTGGAAAAGCAAAAGTCTATGACAGCGAAGAAGACGCAATTGCCGCTCTTAATGCTGGTCAAATAAAAGCAGGTTCAGTTGTTGTTGTTCGCTATGAAGGACCTATGGGTGGGCCGGGGATGAGAGAACTTGTTTCACTTCCTGCCCTAATCGAGGGAATGGGACTATCTAGCACAGTTGCTCTTGTCACTGACGGAAGAGTGAGCGGATCATCGGATGGAATGTTTGTTTCAGCTGTTATGCCAGAAGCATATCGTGATGGAAAAATCGCTCTTGTTAAAGACGGCGACAAAATTGATATTGACCTTGTGAAATTGAAAGTTCAATTGGATGTGCCAGCAAAAGAAATTTCACAACGAGGAAAAAAACACAAACCAAAAGACATTTTGACATCTGGAATGTTATTAAGATATTCAAAACTAGTGACAAGTGCAGCGGAAGGATGCACATTTAGAAAAAAATTTTAGTAGTGAATAGCGAATAATTATTGTTGAATAAATAAAAAAATTTTTTTGATGATAACTATTTGCTGTTTCCATTAACTATTCACTTTCCAAAGGAGAAACAAATGAACATTAACTTTGCAATTATTCGTGGAGATGGAGTCGGAAATGAATTGACAGCCGCAACAGTTAGCGTGCTTGATGCTGTGTCACAACAGTTTTCTCATGAATTTTCCTATCAAACCGCACTACTTGGCGGAGAAGCTTTTGACATTGAAGGAACTCCAATTCCGGGTGAAACTCTTGAAATCTGCAAAAATAGTGACGCTATTCTGGTCGGTGCTGTTGGCGGAATTAAATGGGAGAGCGAAAAAGAACATCTGAGACCCGAAAAAGGGCTCTCAACTTTAAAAAAAGAATTGGGTCTTTTCACTGGTGTTCAGCCGATATTTTTGCATCAACCTTTGCAAGAATTCTCACCACTTCGAAAAGATATTTTTTCGCGTGGCTGTGATTTTGTTATTGTTCGTGAACTGTCGGGTGGAATGTATTCTGGCGAAAGTGGTCACAGAAAAACTCAGTTTGGACAAGAAGCGTTCGACACAGAAATCTATAATGTCAAAGAAATTGAAAGAATAGCAAGAGCCGCATTTGAAATGGCTCTCAAGAGAAGAAAAAGACTTGTCAGTGTTGACAAAGCGAACCTCATGGCGACAGGAAAGCTTTGGAGAGCGACAGTTGAGCATATTTCAAAAGATTATCCAGAAGTTTCTTTTACCAGCATGTTGTTTGATGAATGCGTTCAAAGAGTTATTGTTAACCCTGTTGAATTTGATGTCATTCTTGCCCCAAACATGCTAGGGGAGCTATTATCTAATGTTGCTGTCAACATAACAGGTGTTCCGCAAGCGTTGCCATGTTCAGCAATGGGCGCCAAAGGACAGAGAAAAGGCATTTATCGTTCTTTGCATCCAGCAAGAAACGAAAAAGAAGGACAAGACATTGCGAATCCAGTTGGAACAATACTAGCATCAGCAATGATGCTTGCAAACTCATTTGACATGTTCGCTGAATGTGTTGCAATTCAAATGGCAGTTCACAATGTGCTGTCAGCAGGATTTCGAACGCCAGACATTTCAACAAGAGGCAAAAAAAGAGTTTCTTGCACCGAATTTGGAACGCAAGTTGCAATGAATATTTTGAGCGGAAAGAAGAGGAAATAAAATTTTTAATGCAGAATGTGGAATGCAGAATAATTGTTTATGGATGTTTTTTAGAAGCTTGAAAATCAACTTAACATTTATTCTGCATTTCACTCTGCATTGACTGTAAACAATGCTAGATGACATTCGTCAAATTTTAAAATTACTTTCTGAAAAAATCGAATTGGTGACAAATTCCCGTGTCACCTTTTTGACTATGCGGAAAAGTGAACTCGACAAAGAGCAGGAAAAACCCGAACTCTTCAAAGACATGAAGAAAGCACAAAAGGTTTTAAAAGAAGCGAAGTTTGTTGAGACTGAACTTGCGAAAATGACGAGTGCGACAAACGAATTGAAAGACTGTTTTGACTTCGTTGATTTTTTGGAAAATGAACACGATTCATCCTTGTTTAGCGAACTAAAAGAAAAGACAAAAAAACTAGGCAAACTTGCAGACGAATTGTATCTCGCGCTTCTTTTAAAAGGCGAATTTGATTCGTCAAATGCAATAATAACGCTCCACAGTGGGGCGGGAGGAGTTGAGTCTCAAGATTGGGTTGGAATGCTTTTTAGAATGTATAAAATGTTTGCGAATTCGAATGGCTTTGACGTTGTTGAAATGGATTCGCTCGTTGGAGAAGAAGCGGGATATAAATCAATAACCTTCCTAATCAAAGGACAAAACTCTTATGGTTATTTGAAAGCCGAAAAAGGAGTCCACAGGCTCGTTCGAATTTCTCCATTTGATTCGGGGGCTCGTCGTCACACCTCGTTTGCATCAGTCGAAGTCATGCCAGAAATTGAAGATGATGAAAGAATAACGGTCAAAGATGATGAATTAAAAATTGACACATTTCGTGCAGGTGGAGCAGGAGGTCAGCATGTCAACAAAACCGAGAGCGCAGTGAGAATAACTCATATTCCAACAGGAATAGTAGTCGCTTGTCAAAACGAAAGAAGTCAACTTCATAATCGTGATTCTGCAATGAAAATGCTCTTTTCCAAATTGGCGGAAAGGAGAGAAATTGAAAACGAACAAAAAGCGAAGGGTATTCAAGGCGAACTCAAAAAAATCGAATGGGGCTCTCAAATTCGTTCTTATGTTTTCTGCCCTTATCAAATGGTGAAAGACCATCGAACAAGCCTTGAAACTTCAAATATCGATGCTGTCATGGATGGGGAAGTAATGCCGTTTATTGAAGAGTATTTGAAAAGAATGTAATATTGAATAATGAGTATTAAAGAGGTAAAGATAAAATATTTTCTCAACTCATATTCATTATTCAATATGTTAATAATGAACTACACTCAATCAACAACCGAAAAATTCACTCAACTGAAGAACACAAATGCCGACATCACAATACTCGGCATTGAGTCTTCGTGCGACGAAACAAGTGTTGCAATTGTCAAAAATGGGAGAGAAGTTCTCTCAAACATAATATCCTCTCAAATAGAAATCCATCGTCGTTTCGGTGGAGTCGTTCCAGAAATTGCTTCTCGAAATCATATCATGGCAATAAATTCGGTCATAGACGAAGCGTTAACAAAAGCAAACTTGAAACTAACCGACATTGACGCAATCGCAGTGACCCATGCCCCCGGACTTCTTGGTGCGCTTATAGTTGGAGTGTCTGCCGCAAAATCATTGTCCTATGCACTAGGCGTTCCTCTAATAAAAGTTAACCATATCCACGCTCACGTTTCAGCTAACTATATTGAACACAAAACATTGAACCCACCATTTCTGGCAGTCGTTGCATCGGGTGGCCACACTATAATTGCAAATATCAAGTCTTTTAATGACTTTGAAGTTCTCGGGCAAACAACAGACGACGCAATTGGTGAAGCATTCGACAAAGTTGCAAGATTACTCGGACTGCCATATCCGGGTGGACCCGAAATTGAAAAACATGCGAAACTAGGACAAGCCAACATAGATTTTTTTAAAACAAAAAAAGGCTTAAAAAAAGATTTAAACCTCAGTTATTCGGGACTAAAAACCGCAGTTATTAACTATGTAAACACTTCAAAACAAGCCCTAAAAAACGATGACAATTTTGCATTTTGCACTTTGCACCCTGAATTAACAAATGACATCTGTGCATCATTCCAAAAAACAAGTGTCGACATTCTCACAAATGCAATCAAATTGGCAATCGAAAAAAACAATTCAAAAGCAATAGTTTTGGCTGGCGGAGTTGCAGCTAACTCTTATTTAAAAAAAAATTTGCAATCTCTCTGTAAAGAGAGCGATTTATCTTTAAAATACCCATCCTCATTGCTTTGCACCGACAATGGGGCAATGATAGCTTCAAATGCCTATTTTCTCATTAAAGATGGACTTGGACTTGCTGATTTGACTCTGAACGCGGGTGCAACCTTGAAAACATAAGCAGAGCAATGTTGCAAAAAATAGGGACATCGAGAATACTGCCCCTTGCTAGAAAAGAAAGTATATTTTCAATTGAGCGCAAGGAACTTGTTTTTATGTCCCGTCGTCTTTTTTTTCAAACATGGGTGCCTCAATTGCGAAACCAAAAAAGTTTAAGCTATAATCACAAGATTTTTAATAGCTAGCAGTTTAAGAAAAACAATGTTTTTGACTCAAAAGATTTGAATAGGGTCTTTGGCCCTCTAGACAGAGAGTTGCTGATACAATCAAAAACACCAACAAAAGTGTTGAAAACACTTGACTAGTTTTTTTTAAATCGTTATACTATTTGTTGGTGAGAAAAGAATTGTCACTCGGGAATACTAACAAGGTGTTTTTGGCAGGCGGAAGTTTGGCTAGCATTTTTCCATGCGCACTACTTATTTTGTTGTTCCCATTTGTTGCCTACATCGGGATTCAACCATGGATAATGATATTCATCATCGTTCCAGCCATCTCACTAGCACTTCTTGTCATGCCTTTTATTTATGACAAAATTGCAAACTCTGACATGATTTTTGCTGGGCGCTACCATCTTCCGCTTGCGGTGACCACGGTGACGCTCGCGTTCTTTTCCGCAATGTTCTTTGGAGTCAATTCCACTTGGCACACTGCAACTCAAGTTCTAATCTTGTTCATTAGTTTGTTCTTTGCGACACTTTCGTTCTTGATATTCATCTCAACCATCTCTTCAATAACAAATCGTCTCATCAAACAAGACGGGAAAACAAATCGCTATTATGGAGTGATTCGAAACGCTTTTGCGGTTCTTGGAAGTTTCGCTCTTTTGATTGCAATGTTCGTCATGGACTTTGAATATTCAAGAAACCTCGGTTTTATTGTCGCCCTCACATTGCTCGCAGCGGGATTCATGGTCTATTTTGCAACAAAGAAATATCTCCCGAGATTCATTCGCATCGACATTTTGCCAGCAAGTGGAATAAAAACGGTCTATAAATCATTTTTTTCCTCATTCTCAAACAAACAAAATTTCAAAACCTATCTTGCCTATTTTTTCACAACAGTTGCAAGTTCCATCTTTATTTTGAACATAATGTTCATGAACCTCAATGCCCTCGAATTCATAGTCACTCTTTCTCTATTTCTTTTCATGGCACTACTTTGCTATGTTCTTCTAAGTCCGTTTTTTGCAATGTATTTCAAGAAGTTTTTCATTTTGGGCTATGCCTCAGAAGCAATTGGAGCGATGATTATTGCCATCATGAGTTTCTTTGTTTTGGATGGTTCACTTGAACTTGGCGCATTAATTCCAGCCGCAGCACTCCTCGGGTTTTCCGCCTCAGTGCGTCTTGCCTCGTTCAAAAAGTTCTTTTCAGATGCGGTTGAAAGGACAAGTTCAATCAGAGGTGTCATTTTTAACCTCAAAAACCTAATCATTTTTTTAGGGGCAATCACAGCGTTTTTCATCATGGCTCTCTCAGTTCTTGCGAACCAATATGACTATGGCGGAGCGAGAGTGGCGAACTATTCGACAGTCATTTCAATGGCAATTGCCATCTTGTTCATTGTCAGTGGGCCAATTGTAATTCTATTGAACCTCAGAAAAAAATTAACTCTTCAATACCCAACTGAAGAAGAGGAAATGGGAATAGACTAAAAAAAAGTGAAAAATGAAAAATGAAAAGTAAAGATCGAATCTAATTTTTAAATTCAATAATACTCTTCACACTTCACCATTCACCTAAATAATAAGGAGAAAATAATGACAGACATCGAAATCGCAAGAGCAGTGAAACTGCAACCAATCAGTGAGGTTGCAAAGAAAATTGGAATAAACGAGATTATTCCATACGGTCACCATATTGCAAAAGTTGAGCCAAAACCACTCAACAAAAAAGCAAAAGTAATTTTGGTGACAGCTATCAATCCAACAAGTGCTGGTGAAGGGAAAACAACAGTAAGCGTTGGATTGGCTGATGGACTCTCTCTCTTGGGTCACAAAACCGCATTAGCGCTTCGTGAGCCATCACTTGGACCAGTCTTCGGTATCAAAGGCGGAGCTGCTGGAGGAGGGCATTCTCAAATTGCTCCAATGGACGATATTAATCTTCATTTCACTGGGGACCTGCATGCAATCACAACTGCAAACAATTTGCTCTCAGCCCTCATCGACAATCACGTTTATTGGGGCAACGCGCTTAAAATCGCGAAAATAACTCATCGCAGATGTCTTGACATGAACGAACGTGCGCTCCGCAATGTTGAAGTTGGTATTGGCTACAACCAAAGAAAAGACAACTTTGATATCACAGCCGCATGTGAAGTAATGGCAATACTTAGCCTTTCAAAAGATGAAAAGAACCTCAAAGAGAGGCTTGCGAATATAATAGTTGGTGAAAACGAAGATGGAAAGCCAGTTTATGCAAAAGACCTCAAAGCAGAAGATGCTATGGCAATAGTTTTGAAAGATGCAATCAAGCCAAACCTCGTCCAAACGCTTATTGGAACTCCCGCATTTGTTCACGCAGGGCCCTTCGCAAACATTGCTCATGGATGCAACAGTATCATCGCAACTGCAACAGCGTCGCATTATGCTGATTATGTTGTCACTGAAGCAGGCTTTGGAGCAGACCTTGGAGCGGAAAAATTTCTCGACATCAAGTGTCGTGAAATGGGGCTTGTCCCATCTGGAGTTGTCATCGTTGCGACTATTAGGGCTCTAAAGGCGGCTGGTGGAGTGAAAGAGAATCTCGGCGAAGAGAATATGGATGCTCTTATGACAGGATTCTCAAACCTCAAAGGTCATATTGAGAACGTCAAAAACATCTTCAAACTTGATTGCATTGTTGCAATAAACAAGTTTGTTTCAGACACAGACAAAGAAATTGAGTTTGTCAAAAACGAGTGCGAAAAACTTAAGACAAAAGCAATTTTAAGTGAAGGCTGGGCAAAAGGTGGAGAAGGAGTGAAAGACCTTGCAGAAGAAGTAACAAAACTAGTCAGCAAAAAACTTGAGTATGTCTATGAATTAACCGACTCAGCAGAAGAAAAAATCAAAAAGATTGCAACAAAAATCTATGGGGCTGACGACGTTATTTTTGAAGACAAAGCACTAGAAGCTCTCAAGAAACTAAAAGACAACAACTATCCAGTTTGTATTGCAAAAACGCAATATTCATTTTCAGACAACAAAGAACTGCTTGGTCGTCCAAGTGGGTTCAAAATCACTATTCGTGACATCTTGTTGAAAAATGGTTCAAAGTTTCTCGTCGCAATAGCAGGAGACATCATGCTAATGCCGGGATTATCAAAAGTTCCAAGCGCGGAAAAAATGACCATCAACGACGGAGTCATAACAGGATTGTTTTAACTAGTGCATAAAGAATAGTGAATAACTAATAACGCAGATTATAGTTTTTCAATAATAATTTGACAACAGTTATTCACTATTCACTATTCACTATTCACTAAAATCATGAGTAATTTTCTAGAAGACATCATCGAAAAAGATTTGGAAAGCGGGAATGTGAAAACGATTAAAACTCGTTTCCCGCCCGAGCCAAATGGTTATTTGCATATTGGGCATGCTAAAAGCATTTGTCTAAATTATGGGCTTGCCAAGAAATACAATGGCGAGTTTGTTTTGCGTTTTGACGACACAAATCCGCTCAAAGAAGACACTGAATATGTCAATTCAATTATTGATGACGTTTTGTGGATAACAGGTCTCAAAAAAGAGGATTTAAAAATTTATTATGCTTCGGACTACTTTGGTATAATGCATGAGTGTGCAGTCTCTTTGATTGAAAAAGGTCTGGCATATGTTTGTGAACTCTCTCCAGAAGAAATCCGTAAATCAAGAGGGACTTTTGAAAAAAAGGGAACAAACAGTCCACATCGCAATCGATCAATCAAAGATAACCTAAAACTGTTTGACGAGATGAAGAATGCAAAAAACGGTTTTGTTCTTCGTGCAAAAATTGACATGGCGAGTCCAAACATGAACATGCGTGACCCGATTATCTATCGTGTTTTGAAAGGTGAACATCATTTCCGCCAAGGCAACAAATGGCAAATCTATCCAATGTATGACTTTGCTCATCCAATAGAAGATGCGATTGAAGGAATAACTCACAGTATTTGCACTCTTGAATTTGAAGACCATCGCCCGCTCTATGACTGGACTCTTGCGAATGTCAACACGAAAGCATTCAAGTTTCGTTCTCGTCAATTTGAGTTTGCTCGACTAAATCTGACACGCACTATTATGTCAAAGCGCTATCTAAAGTCGCTTGTTGATGAAAAAAAGGTCGAAGGCTGGGATGATGCGAGAATGCCGACAATAGCAGGACTTCGCCGAAGAGGCTACACCCCGAATTCTATTCGAAATTTTTGCCTAAGCGTTGGAGTTGCAAAAGCAAACAGCGAAGTTGATGTCAGGCAACTAGAAAGTTTCATTCGTTCGGAGTTGAACGCGACTGCACATCGTGCGATGACAGTTATTCGTCCAATTGAAGTTGAAATAACCAATTTTGACGAAACCCACAAAAGAACATTGGATTTTTCCTATGGCTTGAGTATTGGGCTTGAGCGTCCAATCGAAAAAGAAGTTTCAAGAAAAATTAGCTTTTCGAAAAAAATCTATATTGATGAAAGCGACTTTTCGCTTGACCCTCCAGAAAAATACAATCGACTAGTCAAAGGCGGATTCGTCAGACTCAAAAGTGCTTATATCATCAAATGCACGGGCTATGAAAAAAATCCAGATGGTTCAATCAAAAAAGTCTTTGCTGAAATCGTTCCAGATTCGCTCTCCGGAAATGACACAAGTGGAGTGAAAGCAAAAGGTGTCATTCACTGGGTCGACACAAAAACGGCAGTTGATGTCAAAGTTCGACTTTATGACTATTTGTTGAACGATGAAGAAGGAGATTTTTTGAACAAGCTAAACGAAAATTCGCTTGAAATCGTCATTGCAAAAGCAGAAAAACATTTGGAAAAATCAAAACAAGGTGAGTCGTTCCAATTCATTCGAGAGGGCTACTTTGTTCGAGACGAAAAAGCAAAGGAACTCGTTTTCAACAGAGTCGTTGCTCTAAAAGACAGTTTTAAAAGTTAATAGTGAATAATGAACAGTGAATGATTTTTAGAACAGTTATTCACCATTAAATATTCACTAAAAAAACGGAGATATTAAAAAAATGAAGATTCTACTAACAGGCTATAAGTGCGCATTAATGAAAGGGTGCAATGAGTATTTAAAACAAAAATATGAAGTTGCAATGCAAGATGAAAAAAAACTAAATGATTTTGACAAAATTAAAGAGTTGTTTCGAAGCAAGCAGTTCGACACAGTAATATTTTTTGCTCTTGGGAACGCCGCTCTCGAATTTTTTAGAAACATTCAATATTCAAGCATAATTAATGGAGTGAATAAAATTCTACTAGTCACTGATCCGGGAGATTTTGATTTGTCACGAGATGTTGAAGACGCGGATGACAATGAGCATCAAAGGCAAATTCCAACTCAAGATGGGGGTCTTGAAAAGTATTTATTAAGTCTTTTAGCTTCAAAAGACAAAATCACAACAACTCTCCGTGTGTTTGGATTGTTTGGACAGGGAGTTGATGGAGAGCTTTCGAAAGCGGTTGCAAAAGCAAAAAAATCTCGTAAAATTTCTATTGACTCCGACAAGGAATTGTCATTGCTCTATGTTGAAGATGCGGTCAAAATAATTGATGAATTTGTTGTCAGTGATGTCGAAAAAGGCTTTTTCAATGTTGCTCCAGATTATGCAACAACTCACTCAGAAGTTTTGAAAAAAGCAAAAGCCTATTTCAAAAAAGAAGGAATTGAAATTGAAGTAGCAATAAAATCAAACACCCCAGCAAACATATTAACAGCAAACAGCGAAAAATTAATCGCATTCTTGCCAGAAAATTTCCGCTTCACAACACTTGCCAACGCGGTTAACAAAACTTTAAAAACTTATTAGAAAAACTAACAATCATTGTGCATTGTGAATTGAGTGTGTATATATAATGAAATCATTAACAGCAAAAAACCTAAGAAAACTTTGGAGTGAATTTTTTTCTTCAAAAAATCATGCAATAATATCAAGCGCTTCGCTTATTCCAGAAAACGATCCAACGGTCTTATTCACGACTGCTGGGATGCACCCGCTTGTCCCATATTTAATGGGACAAAAGCACCCGTCTGGCAAAAGACTTGCAAACATTCAAAAATGCGTTCGAACAGGTGACATTGACGAAGTCGGAGACGACAGTCATTGCACATTTTTTGAAATGCTTGGTTCATGGAGTCTTGGGGATTATTTCAAAGAAAACGCAATAAAATTCAGTCACGAATTTTTGACAAACAAAAAATATCTTGGTATTGACCCAAGCATGCTTGCAGTTTCGGTTTTTGAGGGCGACAAAGATTCTCCAAGGGACGAAGAAAGTGCGAAGTATTGGATTGAATGTGGACTGAAAAAAGAACAAATCTACTATCTTCCCAAAAAGAACAATTGGTGGGGGCCTCCGGGGCTCACGGGACCATGTGGACCAGACACAGAAATGTTCATCGTTCGTGGAGAGAATTGTTCAAATGAATGTTCGCCGGCGTGCGAGTGTGGAAATTTTCTCGAAATTTGGAACGATGTCTTCATGCAGTACAACAAAACTGGCGAAGGAAAATTTGAGCCACTATCTCAAAAAAATGTCGACACAGGCATGGGGCTGGAGAGAACTCTTTGCATAATCCAAGGTGTTTCAAGTGTCTATGAAACGGACGTTTTTGTTCCAATCATGAAAGCTGTCACATCTTTTATTGGTGAGAATTCGCTTGATGAAGTTGAAACAAAAAAAGCAAAACGCATTATTTCTGACCACATTCGAACAGCAGTTTTCATGATAGGAGATGGAGTCACTCCATCAAATGTTGATCAAGGCTATATTCTCCGCAGACTAATTCGTCGTGCAATCAGATTTGCAAAACAGCTCGGAATCGATTTTTCAAATATATCCGCTATTGCAAAAACTGTTTTAGAAGTCTATCATTCTGACTACTCTGAGCTAAAAAATGAAACTTTAATAATCGGTGAAATTGAAAAAGAAGTTCAAAAATTTGAAAAAACCTTGATTAAAGGCTTGAGTGAATTTGAAAAGCTTTGCTCATATTTGGTTGGCGATGTCATCAGTGGAAAATCCGCATTTAAGCTTTATGATACCTATGGTTTCCCGTTGGAAATGACTCAAGAACTTGCGAAAGAAAAAGGATTGACTGTCAACGAAGAAGCGTTCAAGTCGGCATTTGCTGACCATCAAAAGCTCTCGCAAGCAGGAGCAGAACAAAAGTTTAAAGGAGGACTCGCAGACGACGGAGTTGCTGTGACTCGACTCCACACTGCAACGCACTTGCTTCACAAGGCACTAAAAATTGTCCTAAACGACGACACTGTTTCTCAAAAAGGCTCAAACATAACGAGCGAGAGACTAAGATTTGATTTCAATTTTTCTCGTCCAATGACCGAAAATGAAATCAAAAAAACCGAAGGTCTAGTCAACGAGCAGATAAAGAAAAAACTGTCAATCACAAAAAAAGAAATGACAGTCGATGAAGCGAAAAAAACGGGCGCAATCGGATTGTTTAAATATGATGAAAAAGTTCTAGTTTATTTCATCGGAGGAAACCCGGAGGCAAAAGACAAGAACAGCGAAGTCTTTTCAATAGAATTTTGCGGAGGGCCTCACGTTGAAAACACTTCTGAACTTGGCACATTCAAAATACAAAAAGAACAATCCTCATCAGCAGGAGTTCGAAGAATCAAAGCAGTTCTTGAATAAATAAGCAAATCACAGAATACAAATTGCTAGTTTAAAATATCAATAAAAATATACTGTAAAATTATGTAAATGTAACGATTTCTAACGATTTCTAACGATTTATAATCAAAATGCAAGCATAGAAAAATGTTTGCATTTTTTGTTTGAAGGTAATAAAATAGATTGGAGAACTGTTAGGCTAAGACAGTCAATCTTAAAAACTTTGTTAAGCAAAGGAGAAGGGAGATGAGCAAACAACACGATAAATACGCATTAAATTTCAATATCGAGCATTTGATTTTTGCAGAAGAACAAATGAAAGATATTTTGCTGGAATTTGGATTGTATCCAAATCTCACAGGCTTTGAGTCAATTGTTGAAGCAACTTTTATCATGTTAAAATATGACTATCGCCTGAGCATAAAAGAAGTCTACAAAATTATTGCAGTCAACAAAGCGACGAGTGAAAATGCAGTTGAAAAAGCAATAAGACACGCAATTAAACATATCTACAACATGGGAAGATTAAAAAAATTTGAAGAAATTTTCGAGCTAAAATTCGTTGACGAAGGCAACATGATAACCAGCAACCAGTTCATTTCGTTGATGTATCTTTTGATTAAAAAAAGAATGAGAGAAAAATGGGGCAGTATTTTTCCATCAACCTTTGAAAGAGTAATCAGTTTCAATGGATTTTAGTCAGCGATAATGTTTGCAAAGCGTGGTTTTGCAAATATGAAAAAAATTGTTTTTGACTCAAAAAATTTGAAAAGAGTCTTCGACCTTTTTGACGGAGAGGCGAATATTATTAAAACCCGACACAGAGTGTTTAAAAGACTTGACATGGGTCTTCGACCCCTTTGTTGACGAATTTCTTGTAAAAGTAATTTCTCACAAAAGTATCAAAGATGCTTGACATTACTTTTTGAGTTGAAATCTGTCATGTTTCACAAAAAGCTGACTAATGAGAAATTTCTGTCGTTGACTCAAAATACTTGACATGGGTCTTCGACCCTCTTGTCGGGGGATTTCTTGTAAAAGTAATTTTTCACAAAAGTATCAAAGATACTTGACATATTTTATTTTTTGTGGCATTATTTTTTCAATGGAAAAAAAGTGTGAAAAATGTGGACGAAAGCTAGCGTTTGAGTTGGAGTCGACGGTTTGCAATTACTGTAGTGCTTTGATGATTGATGAAGTGCGTGCAAAGCAGTCTGGGCAAAAAATTTCAAAGAAAAAACCACCAGCCCAAATAGCAACCAGACCTCTGGGTATTTCGATTTTCGGAGTGATTTTGGCTGGAGTGTCACTACTTTTATTTGCGTTTCAAAGTTTTGCTGGAGTGTTTATGTTCGTTGCTTTGCTTACTTTCCTTATTTGTCTTATTGGAGTTGTCACTGGAGTGAGAGGGAACAAAGGGCAAGAGAAGAAGGAGACATCGTTTTATGTTGCAATTCTTGTTGGAAGTGTCGGGATTACAATTGCGCTTACATCATTCGTTTTTGCAATTGTGTTCCTGTTTTCAAATGGCTACTACAACGGATATTAAGAGAGTTTAATGACTAAATTTTTTTTGATTTTGTCCCCAAAAACGCTTGTGATATTTTTTAGTGTGTGATATAATGATAACGTTAAGAATGAGATTGAATGAAGTTACCTAAGCCGAAAGGGCTTGGGTAATTTTACTGCAAAGAAGAAATTCTTATTTTTCAGATGTTCTTTGCAGTTGTTTTTTGTTTTGAAAACCAAAAACAACAACTATGACGAAAGTTGTTTTCAAGACAAGACGATCGTGATAAAAGCGTTAGTTGACGCAAAGGAGTTGTCGACAAAAGAGTCGAAGGCACAACATGAATATTGATTTGATTTCTGAAAAAATTAAGCCTGTTATTGACTCTCTTGGCTATGAATTATGTGATGTTGAGTTCAAGAAGTTGAGGGGAGAGAAGCACTTGAGCGTATATATTGACATTCCAACAGGCATATCATTGGATGATTGTGAAAAAGTTCATCTTGCGATTGATCCAGTCATTGAAGAGTTGACAGCGTCTTTTGAAGAAATGTATTATCTCAACGTTTCAAGCCCGGGACTAGACAGACCCTTCAAAAAACAACGCGACTTTGAAAGAAACTATGGACGCGAAGTTGAAGTGAAGCTCTATGCTCAAATAAAAGGCAAGAAATATCTTGAAGGTGTTTTGATTGAAAAGAGAGAGCATGCAGTTGTTCTTGAAATAAAAGGCGAAAAAACAACTGTTGAAATGACAAGAATTGCTCTCGTTCGACCACTCGTCAAATTTGATCAAATAACATAATATTTAATGCAGAATGTAGAATGCAGAATGCAAAATAAATGTGAAAAATAATCTAAAAAAATATAACAACTATTCTGCATTTTGCATTTTGCATTCTGCATTATAACAGGAGTATATCATAATGATAAACAAAGACTTTTTTCCCGCACTTGAAGCATTGGAAAGAGAGAAGAGAATCAAGAAAGAGATTTTCATGGAAGCACTAGAAACGGCTCTAGTTATTGCCTATAAAAGGCATACTGGAACTCCGAAAGCAATAAAAATAAAACTAGTGCCAGAAAGAAATCAAATCAAAATCACCGCTTTTTTGGATGTTGTTGATGTTGTTGAAAACAAAGATATTCAAATCTCACTTGAGGACGCTCGACTAATCAACAAAAAATATAAAATTGGTGATGTTGTTTCTGAAGATGTTTCTTCAAAAGAATTTGGAAGAATAGCAGCTCAAACCGCAAAGCAAGTGATCATGCAAAAATTGCGTGAAGTTGAAGGTGAAATTGCTTATAACGAATTGAGTCAAAAGGAAGATGAACTCATCACTTGCATGGTTAGAAGACTTGATGGCAAAAATGTCTATGTTGAAATTTCAAAACTTGAAGCTCAACTTGCTCCACAAGACCAATCTCCAAGAGACAAGTTCAAAGTTGGCGACAAAATCAAAGTCTATGTCAAGAAAATCAAACCGGGACACAAGGGGCCACAAGTAATAATTTCTCGTTCAAACGCAAACTTTGTTAAAAAGTTGTTTGAAGTTAATGTTCCAGAGATTGAAAACGGACTTGTTGTCATCAAAAACATTGTTCGTGAAGCGGGCTATAGAACAAAAATCGCGGTTCATTCATTGGACGCTGATGTTGACCCAGTTGGAGCTTGTGTCGGTAATCGTGGAATGAGAGTAAACGCAATTGTTTCAGAGCTTGATGGCGAAAAAATTGACATTATTCCATGGTGTGAAGATCCGCTAGAGTTCATTGCAAGAGCGTTGTCTCCAGCGAAAGTCGCAATGGTTCAATGCAACGACATGGAAAAAAGTGCAAGAGTTATTGTTCTTGACGAAATGCTGTCTCTTGCTATTGGAAGAGATGGTCAAAACGCAAGACTCGCCGCAAAATTGACAGGATGGCATATTGATGTCAAGCCATATTCATCGCTCAAAGCGGAAGAACAAAAAGCAGAAAACGGAGAGGACATCTTGGAAGACGCGAAAATTGAAGAAATCAACCTCGACGAACTGATGAGTGAAGAAGCTTCAAGCGATCAAGATATCTTTGATGAAGACTTCGGAGACTTGGAATAAAATGATATTAGCGAATAGTGAGAGAATAGAATTGATTTTAAATTATTCTATAATAACTATTCACTAGTCACTATTTAGAAATGAAAAAACCACTAAGAATGTGTGTTGCATGCAGAGCAAGAAAAGAAAAAGAAGAGCTTCTTAAAATTGTCAAAAACAAAGACGACTCAATTGCCATTGATGAAAAAGGAAAATTAAATGGCAGAGGGGCATATGTTTGCAACAACAATGAATGCATCGCAAAGTGTATTAAAACAAAGAGTTTCAACAGGTCATTTAAAGGAAATGTTCCGATTGAAATTTATGATAACCTAAAAGAAAAAACAACAAATGAGTGATATTTTTGAAAACGCGAAAGCGAAAACATATATTGGGTTTGCAGTGAAATCTGGAAAAACGGTCTATGGACTTGACAACATTGAGTCCTACAGAAAGCGAATTCACCTGTTGGTGATTTGCTCAACTGCGGGAAAAGGGTTGAAAAGAAATCTAAATATGTATGCTGAGAACAAAGAAATAGCGCTTATTGAAACCAAAAATCTGTCCGAAATCGTCCACAAAGAAAATGTGAAAGCGGTCGGGGTGACAGACAAAAACTTGGCAAAAGCAATTATGCAATTATAATATTTAATATTGAGTATGAAATATTGAACAAGTGAGGATAAAATAGTTTTACCAATTATGTGTTCAATTTTCAACATTCAATGTTCCATAATGGAGGTGCGTTTGACAACTAACGCCAAAGAACCAAAAACAACAAAAAAAGTCCCAGTAGCGAAAAAAGAAGTGACTGAAAAAGTTGCGAAGCAGGCGAAAACTGCGAAAGCGGAAACAGTTGCGGCTGAGGTGAAAAAAGAGACAGGAAAGTTTGAATCTCTGTCACTTCTTAACAATCACATCAAAAAAGACGGAAAGTTTTTTGATGTGTCTTCGCGTATCAAAGAGTTGAAAAAAATGCTCGATGGAGTCCTTAATGAGCAAAGAGAATTGCTCAACAAAGCCCATGAAAAAGAGCGTGCGAAAAAAGAGACAGCGAAACCTCAAAGAGTCGAAAAAGTCAAGCCCATTGACCCAGCACTGCTAGTGACTATGGAAGAGGTGCAATCTGAACCGCAAAAAACTGTTGAAAAAACGTCTGCGACGACGGAAGAAGTGTCGGTTTCAACTGCGCAAAAAGAAGAAGTGAAAAAAGAGGAAAAGGTTCCGTCTTTCATCAAAGGTCGCTATGTTCCACCTCCGCAACCAATCTTTGTTCCTTCAATGCATCAAAGGGGGCCGAAAAAGCCGTTTGACAAAAACGCGCCACGTCCGTTCGACAAAACAGGGACCCCCCGCCCATTTGACAAAAATGCACCACGTCCAGCATTTGGTGACAAACCTCCCTTCAAAAAACCGGGGGTGGGTGGATTTTCACCGCCACCACCACCACCATCAACAAACAGTCGTGGCAAGTTCGACAACAAGAAAAAGGATTCAAGACACGACGACAAGAAGTCAATAACAAAAAGAACGCTTATTCGGAAAGGTTTTATTTTTGAGGATTTTGACGAAGAGCGCGTTGGAACAAGAAAACTAAAAAACAAAAAAGAAAAAAGACAATCTCATGTCGCCGCGAAAGTTGAAAAAGCAATTATTACGACTGAAAACTTGACGGTGAAAATGCTTTCTGAAAAAATTGGAAAGACTGCAAATGAAATCATAAAACATCTAATGATTTTGGGAATTCCAACGACGATTAATCAAGTTGTTGATTTTCCAACAATGGAATTAGTTGCGAATGAACTCGGAGTTGAGCTTGAACTAAAAGTCGAAAAAACGCTTGAAAAACAACTTCAATTTGAAATCGAAGAAGTTGATTCTCCAGAGTCACTCAAAAAACGCCCACCAATTTTAACAATTATGGGTCACGTTGACCACGGAAAAACTTCACTTCTCGACACACTTAGAAAAACAAATGTTATCGCAGGTGAAGCAGGAGGAATAACTCAACATATCGGGGCATACTCTGTCACGCATAACAAGGAAAAAATTACTTTCCTTGACACTCCGGGGCACGAAGCGTTCACCCACATGCGCCAGCGTGGGGCGAAAGTCACAGATATCGCAATACTCGTTGTTGCCGCGGACGATGGAATAATGCCTCAAACAATTGAGAGCATTAATCACGCAAAAGCAGCGAATGTTCCAATTCTTGTTGCTATCAACAAAATCGACAAACCAGCCGCAAACGTTGAAAAAGTTCGCCAAATGCTAACAGAGCATGGGCTTGTCAGCGAAGAGTGGGGTGGCGAAACTATGATGGTTCCAATATCAGCAAAACATGGACAAGGCATTGACAAGCTTCTTGAAAGTATCTTGCTTTTGGCAGAAGTCAATGAGTATAAGGCTAATCCAGACAGGCGCGCGAGAGGAACTGTTGTTGAAGCGAGAGTCGACAAAGGAAAGGGTTGTGTTGCAAACATAATTGTCCAAAATGGAACACTTAAAGTTGGCGATATCGTTGTTTCAGGAACGTCGAGCGGAAGAGTCCGCGCGATGACGGATGAGAAAGGAAAAGCAATCAAGGTTGCTCCTCCATCAACCCCAGTCAGTGTTCTAGGCTTAGTAGAAGTGCCCACAGCGGGAGACTTGATTGTCGCAGTGTCTGATGACAAGACGGCAAAAGCACTTGTCGCGGAGCGTGTTGCGAAACAAAAATCTGAACAAGTTGTTGTGTCTTCCAAAAGCACTCTTGAAGAGATGCTCTCAAAAATCTCGATCAAAAAAGACCTTAATATTGTCATCAAAGGCGATGTTCAAGGCTCGGTTGAAGCTCTCAAAATTAACCTTGGAAAGATTGAAAACGATGAAGTCAAAGTTAATGTTGTTTCGGCAACGGTTGGAAACATCACTCAAACTGACATAATGATGGCTGAAATTTCTTCAGCAACAATTGTTGGTTTTAATGTTAAGGTTGACGGCGAAACAACAAGAGAAGCGGAAAAAGCAGGCATTGATGTTAGACTCTACAGCATTATCTATGAAGTAATGAACGACATCGAAAAACTCGCAAGAAGCATGATGGCGCCGAAATACAAAGAGGTCATCATGGGTCGAGCGCAAGTTCGCAACGTCTTCAAAATCACTGGAACGGGAATTGTTGCAGGGTCATATGTCACCGGTGGGAAAATCACAAGGGGTGGAAAGGCAAGAGTCTTTAGAAACGGTGAAATCATTCACGAGGGCTCAATTAAAGGACTCAAACGTTTCAAGGAAGATGTCAAAGACGTTTCAGAAGGTTATGAATGTGGTATAAGCGTTGACTTCACCGAATTCAAAGAACTAGATGAAATCGAATGCTATGTTCAAGAGCTAATCCCAAATTAATAACACAAAAAATTCTCCCTGCGCCAAGAAATAAAATTAATTTAACAAGCATTGTGCATTGAGTGCTGAGCGTTGTTCTTTTCAAAAGTGTTTCATTATGGAAAAAACAGCGAATCCTATGACAAACGGCAGGTCAAAAAGGTTAAAGATAAATAAAAATCAAATAATATTTAAACAAGGAGACAAGAACAATGAATAAAAGAGTTGGAAGGCTTGGGTCTGAAATGAGGAAGAGTCTTAGTCACATTATTTCATCAAGAATGAGCGATCCGAGAGTTTCGGCAATGGTCAGTGTTATGGCCGTCGATGTTGCGGAAGATTTGAGAACTGCAAAAGCGTATGTTGGAGTTTTTGGAACTCTTGAAGAAAAAGAATCTATGCTTTCGGTTTTGAGAGCAAGCGGAAGTTTTATCAAGCGTGAACTGGCAAAAGATTTTTCAAGATTGAAATTTGTTCCAGAAGTTTCGTTTCATTTGGACACAACAATGGAAAATGCAACCAAGATTGATTCAATTTTGGAAGAAATCAAAGCGGAAGAGAATCAATAAAAAAATTGTCGCTCCGCCTCAATTTCTTGATGGATGCTTAAAAGTTCTTTTAATTGAAACGCATAATTTTTAATATTTTTGAGTTGATTCCTCGCGTTCTTGCCAGCGTTTCCGTTAAGCTCGGGCACCTGCATGCTATGGGGAGAGACTTCGCTTAAAGAATATGTGTATTCCAAACATCAAATCTCTTAATGTTATTTTAAGAGAAGTGAAGTTTTAAGACGAAAAGCGTCCCAAAACAAATGTATTTTTACCTTGCGCTGGATTGCTCCGCTTTTCCTAGCGTGACATAGGCACTGCATTATGTCACTAAAATAGTCATACTTAAAAAGAAAGCTTATTTCCTTTGTGAAAGGGATTGATGCGAGGCGACAGCAGCAAAAAAACTGATAAGGGCGGGGTATTACCGCCCTAACTTTATTTTAAAACACCATGAAAAAAAACAACATAACACCATCCGAAATAGTCGAACTTATCAAAGTAACAGATGGGAATATTCTTATTATTACTCACATGAGAGCGGACGGAGACTGTCTTGGTTCTGGTTTTGCGCTAAAGAAATATTGCGAAAAAATTGGAAAAATTGCCGATATTGTGACGGAAGAACCCGCTCCTTTGAGATATGTTTTCATGCCAGATTATCATGAACTCAACAACAGAAAATGCGACGACTACTCACTTGTTATTTGTGTTGACAGTGCAGATGAGAGGAGGTTGGGCGCATGTTTTAAGCATCTCAAAAATGCAAAAACATCGCTTAACATCGATCATCACAAATCCAACACCTATTATGGCGATTTTAATTATGTAATCGGCGATGCAAGTTCAAACTGCGAAATTATTTTCGACATATTGAATGAATATGGGGAAATGGACAAAGAAATTGCCTATTATCTTTTTATCGGGCAATCTTCAGACACAGGACACTTTCAACACCGCTCAACAACCGTCAAAACTTTGGAAGTTGCAACGGAACTATTGAAGCATGGTATCGACCTCAATTCAATCATTGTCGCGCTCTACAAATCCAACACAATGGGGCAGATGAAACTAATCGAGCGCGCTATTTCGTCAATGAAGTTCTATGATGACAACAAAATTTGCATCATCGCAATCACGAAAAAAGACATTGGAGAGTGTGGTTGTGTCTATTCCGACACCGAACAACTCGTTGACTATGGCATGAAAATTGGTGATGTTCAAGTCGCAGTTCTCTTCAGTGAACACGATAAAAACAGCTTCAAAGTGAGTTTTCGCTCAAAATCAGTCGATGTTAGTGAAGCAGCGTCAACATTTGGTGGTGGTGGTCACAAACTAGCATCTGGTTGTATTGCTCACGGTCATGCAGAAGATGTCAGAGACAAAATACTAAAAAGCGTTCGCGACCTTTTTTAATACTTTTGGGTTAATTCCTCTCGGTCTTTATCCGCGTTGCCTTTAGTCCGACATCTCGCAGCCTTTGATGTGGGGAGGGATTCATTAGACAACATTGAAAACAAAATGCAATTTTTATAACACACATAAAAAAAAAATAAAATAGTGCAAAGAGTAGTGTTGCAAAAGAAATAAAAAAGAGCAAAACATTAATCATGAAAGGAATACTAGTCATAAACAAGCCCTCTGGAATGTCCTCAAATGCCGTTGTTGGCAAGGCGAAGCGTGCATTGGGTTTCAAAAAAATTGGACACATGGGAACTCTTGACCCATTGGCGGAAGGCGTTCTTGTTCTGGGGGTGGGCAAGGCTGCTCGCCTTTTTGATTTTTTTTTGGAAAATGAGAAAGCTTATGTTGCAACTTTTGAGTTTGGCTATGAGACCGACACTCTCGACAGTGAAGGCAAGACAATAAATAAATCAAAGAATATCCCAACACTTGATGAACTCAAGAAAGCTTCAAAAAAACTTCTTGGAAAAACATTCCAACTTCCTCCAAGATTCAGTGCAAAATCAATTGATGGAGTGAAGGCATATGAAAGGGCAAGAAGAGGAGAAGAGTTTGAAGTAAAGCCTTCGGAAGTTGAAATCTTTGAAATTGAACTCAAAAAAACTGAATCACCAAATTCATTTGAAGCTCTCATTCGTTGCTCCAAAGGAACGTATATTCGCAGCATAGGACGTGACCTTGCTTATCTGACAAATTCTTTTGCAACAATGACGAAACTCAAAAGAACAAACTGCAGTGGATTCTCGCTGTCCGACACAATAACCATTGAAGAACTAGAACAGGAAGGAGCAAAAACCATCATTTCAATTGAAGATGCATTGAAAACTCTTCCAAAATTTGAATTATGCGAAACAGAACATACCAATTTATCGCAAGGAAAGAAAGTGAAATCCGATTGCAAACATGGCAAATTTGCATTATACTGTAAGGGCGAAATTTTCGGCATTGCAACGATTGAAAATGGTTTTATCAAAATATTGACATATCTAAAAGACTAGTGAAGTTGTTACTTTTGCGTGTTTGTTGAGAAAGAAAACAGTTCTTTTTTGAAACTAATTTAAAAAATGAAAATAATAAAAAACAGCACAATTCCAATATGCCTTGCACTCGGTTTTTTTGACGGAGTGCATCTTGGGCACAGGGATATTATAAAAATGGCAATAAAAAAAGCAAAAGAGGAGACAGGGCTGAATCTTGAAGCTAAAAGCTGTGTCCTCACTTTTTCAAACAACCCATTATCCAGCTCAAAATTAATCTATCCATTCAAAGAGAGATTAAAACTATTTGAAAAACTAGGTGCAGATTTTTGTTATCACTTTGAGCTTGACGACAAATGGAAAAGTTTAAATGCCAATCAGTTTTTGGAATATCTTGTTAGTAACTTTAACATTCATGCATTTGTTTGCGGAGAAGACTATCGCTTTGGAAAAAATTCAGCTGGAGATATTTTTCATTTGAAAGAATTTGCTAGTGAAAGAGGGATTGATGTTAATGTTGTCAAACACAAAACTCTAGACAAAAAACAAAAAATATCAAGCACTCAAATTCGAAAGTTTATTCAAGACGGTGAAATCGAAACAACAAACATTCTTTTGGGTGAAAATTACTTCATGAAAGGCGAAGTCATCAAAGGGTGCCAAAGAGGGCGAAGAATGGGACTTCCAACATTGAATATTCGCATTATGCCAGACATAGTTCAATTAAAAGATGGGGTCTATCGAACTCAAACAACGATTGAGGAAAAAAAGTATCTTTCATTAACCCACATTGGAAAAAACAAAACATTCAATTCAAACGAGACAACTTGCGAAACATATGTTCCAAATGAAGACCTAGGCGAGAAATACGGCATGGAAATCAAAGTCGAATTCATATCTCGCCTTCGCGAAACAATAAAATTTTCTTCACCACAAGAATTAATCAATCACATAAAAATGATTGATATGGGTTTTCAACCTTCTTTTTAGAACAGACACGGCAAAGCTTGATTGTGAAATTCGACTGTCTCGTGTGAAAGAGATTTTAAGTTCTCTTGTCAAGAGAAATGCGGTCAATTGAAAACAACTCCGATTTTAAACCAGCTCCATTCAAAATTGATTTTCGACCATTTTGAACACTTTGTTAAATAGAATTCTCAATAATGCATTGAAGACACTTGATATGTTTTACTAAACATGTTATAATAATATTTATGAAAATAGATTTTGAAAAAAACAAAGTTGATGCAATCATTGCCCAAAGTCCAGAGAATCGTTTTTATTTCACGGATTTTTCATCTTCTTTTGGGTGTGTCATTTTAACAGACAAAGAAAAAGTGTTCATCACTGACTCGCGTTATGTTGAAGCCGCTCAAGTTTTAAGTGAACAATTTAGAATTGTTAGCATGAAAAGTGGCGAGAAAATGCATGAACTTCTTGCGACAGAATTTAGGCGTCTTGGAGTTGAGTCAATCGGCTATGAGGATAGTTTTTTGGCAGTCAACACATTTAAAACGTTTAAAGATGGTCTAAAAGACTTTAAATTAAAAGGCATATCTGACTATATATCTGAACTTCGTAGTGTGAAAACCGAAGAAGAAAGACTAAGAATGTCGACAGCCCAAGAAATTGCGGAAGAAGCATTCAGTAAAGTTCGTGGCAATATCAAGGTTGGAATGAGTGAAAAAGAGGTCTATGCCGAACTTATTTGGGAGAGTTTGAGGGCGGGTGCGGAAGGAATGTCGTTCGACCCAATCGTTGCGTATGGAGAAAATTCTGCAAAACCTCACCACAAACCTTCGGATAGAAGGCTTGAGAAAAATGATATCATTCTAATTGACTTTGGGGTGAAACACAAAGGTTATTGTTCTGACATGACGAGAACTTTTTCAATTGGAAATGTTGCGAATGAACTAAAAGTCATCTATGATGTTGTTCTTAAATCTCAAGAATATGCGCTGAAACATATCAAAGCGGGAATGACAGGGCATGAAGCGGATGCGCTCGCTCGTGAATACATAAAAGCAAATGGCTATGGAGAAAAATTTGGACACTCACTTGGACACGGCATTGGAATCAATGTCCATGAAATGCCAAGAGTTGCCGAAAAATCAAAATGCGTTCTCAAAGAAGGAATGGTCATAACTTGTGAACCGGGAATATATCTCGAAGGACTCGGCGGAGTCCGAATTGAAGACATGTTGACAGTCACTGAAAGTGGCATAATCAACATGACCTACTTCGATAAAATCCTAGAGCTATAAGCAAAAAAGCACTAAAATTACTTGCGTAAAAATTTTTAATGTGATATAATATTTCAAAGAAAACAAGATAAAGGGTCGAATACCCCAAGGAGAAAAACAACTATGATAATGGCAGGCGATTTCAGAAAAGGCAACACTATTGACATGGACGGCAAAATTTTTGTCGTTGTTGAGTTCCAACATGTCAAGCCCGGAAAAGGTGCGGCTTTTGTTCGTGCGAAAATCAAAAATATAATAACTGGTCAAGTTCTTGAGCAAACTTTCAATCCATCAGACAAATTCCCTCAAGCAGTTATTGAGAGAAAAAACATGCAGTATTCTTATAACGATGATGGTATCTACTATTTCATGGATTTGGAGTCGTTTGAAATGCTTCCACTTAACTATGATATCGTTGCGGACACTATGCAATATGTTAAAGAAGAAATGTCGGTTCAAATTGTTTCCTATAAAGGTGTTCCGTTCTCAGTTGAGCCACCAACTTTTGTCGAACTTGTTATTACTGAAACTGAACCGGGTTTTCAAGGAGACACTTCAAAGGCTGGAACAAAGCCCGCAACACTTGAAACTGGACTTGTTATCGGCGTGCCACTTTTCATAATGACTGGTGAAAAAATCAAAGTTGACACTCGTGACGGAAGCTATGTTGAACGTGTCAAATAATTAACACAACAAAAAACAATGTTCGCAAGCGTAATAGTAGACATATCCAACTCCAATGTTGACAAAATATTTGACTATTCAATCAGCACCCATGCCGTTAAAAAAGGGCATAGGGTGCTTGTTCCATTCGGTAGTCAGACGGTTGAAGGATATGTCGTTGATTTAAAAGAAGAAACGACCTATGAAAGGGTAAAAGTCAAAGACATTATTTCAGTCATTGACGATAACCCAGTTATCACCGAAGAGTTGTTTTTGCTCTCTCATGAAATGAGAAGAAAATATAACTTGCGATTTGTCGATGTTTTGAGACTTTTTATTCCATCTCAAATGAGGCAAGGACGAGTGAAGGAGTTGAAAAAACAGTTTGTTTCAATCAGTGAAGGTTTTGCGGACGAGGATCCAACTCAATTCATCAAAACATCTGCAGTTGCTCAATTTGAAGTGTTTGCCCATTTAAAAAAAGAGGGAAGTGTGAGCTTGACTGAAATGAACAAGTTGTTTTCAGCGTCCGCTTTAAGAAACCTCATATCACGAGGAGTAGTCACGACTTGCGACAAGGTCGTCAAAAGAACACCATATCTCCACAGAACAGAGAATGCAAAAAATCTAACATTGACCGACGAGCAAGAAGAAGCGTTGAAAAAAATAACAAACAAAGTCGACAATCCTTACTCTTCAGTCCCCAATCAACAATTCACTCAAGTGTTTCTTCTCCATGGAGTCACGGGCTCTGGAAAAACAGAAGTCTACATGCGTGCAATTTCTAATGCTCTCATAAAGGGTAAAACAGCAATAATGCTTGTTCCTGAGATTTCCTTGACACCTCAAGTTCTTTCAAACTTTCGTGCAATTTTTTCCGACAAAGTCGCTATTTTGCACTCGGGACTTTCGGCGGGCGAGAGGTTTGATGAATGGTGCAGGCTGCGAGACGGAGAAGCGCTCGTTGCGATTGGGGCTCGCAGTGCGATATTTGCTCCTTTAAAAAATCTTGGACTCATCATCATCGACGAAGAACATGACTCGTCATATATCTCAGAAACAAACCCAAGATACTCAACTCTTGATGTCGCGAAATTTCGTGCAAAAGAGAATAATTGCAGTTTGGTTCTCGGGAGTGCAACTCCATCAATTGAATCTTTTTATCGTGCAAAACAAGGCGAATATTCACTGATAACAATGTCAAAAAGAGTCAACGCGAGACAAATGCCGAGTATTGATGTTGTTAATATGTGTCGTGAAATCTATGAAGGAAACACTGATGTATTCTCCCGTGCATTAACTCATGAATTGAACGAATGCATGAAACAAAATAATCAAGCGATTGTTTTTATCAACCGCCGAGGTTATTCGTCATATATTATGTGTAGAAGTTGTGGCTATGTTGCAAAATGCTCTGCATGCGATGTTTCACTAGTTTATCACCAAGAGGAAAATGTGCTTAAGTGTCATTATTGCGAAAACCGTTTCACATCTTTGAATAAATGCACGGAATGTTCTTCTAGCAATATCAAAAGAGGTTTTTCAGGGACTCAACAAATTGAGGAAAAGTTAAGCAAAATGTTTCCAAACAAAGTTGTTCTTAGAATGGACAACGACACGACTCAGAACAAAGATGCTCATGAAAAAATACTAACATCTTTCAAAAAACGCGAAGCCGACATAATAGTCGGAACTCAAATGATTGCCAAAGGACACGATTTTCCAGACGTGACATTGGTTGGAATAGTTGATGCTGACATGAGTCTGCACCTCAATGATTTTCGAAGTTTTGAGAGAACATATCAACTTGTCACTCAAGTTTCGGGACGAGCAGGAAGGGAAGAGAAAGTTGGAAAAGTCGTTCTTCAAACCTACACTCCTCGTCACTATGTCTACAAGTTTGCGCTATCTTATGACTATGAAGCGTTCTTCGAAAAAGAGATTAACCTTCGAGAAATAGCAAAATTTCCACCATTTTCAACTATAATGCGGATTTTGATTTCAAGCGAAAACGAAACCGATGCGGTGGATGTCCTCAAAGAAATTTTCGAAAAATCAAAACAAATCCAAAGTGAAAACAAAAGTGATATCGCATATCTTGCAGCGATGCGTTCGCCAGTGAAAAGAATTCAAAACAAGTTTAGAATGCAAATTCTGTTTCGAATTTCGAACAATTTTGACACCATATCGCAAAAGATCTATGAATTGATAAACGAGACAAGGGCAAAAGGAGTGACGGTTTTCAGCGAAATTAATCCGCAAAATCTGTCTTAATCAACGCATAATGTTTAATGCATAATGCACAACGATTGTTGAATTGTTTGACTTTTGTTATGCATTAAACATTATGAGTTATGTGTTAAAAACTATGGCAATAAGAGATATTTTAAAAACAAGTGACAATTCTGAAGCCCTCAGAAACACTTCTCGCGAGGTTGAGGTGTTTGATGAGAGATTGGCAATCCTATTGGACGACCTCAAGGAAACGATGCTCCATGCGAATGGGGTTGGTCTTGCCGCACCTCAAGTTGGAATTCTTCGACGTGCTTTTGTTATCAGTCTTGATGGCGAGGATTTCTATGAATTTGTCAACCCCGTCATCATTGAAGAAAAAGGAACTCAAATTGACGAAGAGGGATGTCTTAGTATTCCGGGAGAATATGGCTATGTTAAGCGTCCAAAAAAAGTTGTTTTGACAGCGTTCGATAGAAACGGTGAAAAGTTTGAAATCAAAGCCTATGACAGATTTGCTGTTGCAATTTGTCATGAATTTGATCACCTTAACGGGGTGCTTTGGGTTGACAAATATGACAAAGAATTGACCGAAAAAAAGAACAGAAAAAGAAAAAACAAAAAATCAAGTGAAAACGAAAATAAATATGAGGAGGGCAACTAATGAGAATAATTTTCCTTGGAACTCCCGAATTTGCTCTTCCATCATTGCAAAAGCTTCTTAGTTCTCATCACAAAATTTTGGCGGTTGTCACTCAAAAAGACAAAGAAACAAACAGAAAAGGTGAAATAGTTTTTCCGCCTGTGAAAAGTCTTGCGCTCAAGCATGGCTTGAAAGTTTTGCAATATGATAACATCTCAAATGAAGGTGTGTGTGCGCTTAAACAACTGGATGCCGATATTATGATAACTGTTGCCTATGGTCAAATTCTTTCACAAGAACTGTTGAATTTGACAAAATATGGCACTATTAATGTCCACTCATCGCTACTACCAAAGTATCGTGGAGCATCTCCGATGCAAGCAGCACTATTAAATGGCGATGATGAAACTGGAGTCAGCATTATGCAAACCGTCCTCGAAATGGACGCGGGCGACATTTTGAATGTTGAAAAAATGTCAATATCAAACAAGACAACACTAAAAGATGTCCACGATATTCTTTCCGACTTAGGGGCAACTGCACTGCTTAAAACACTCGACGAAATTGAAGATGGAACTGTTAAAAGACTAGCACAAGATGAAACAAAAGCAACTCACACAAAAAAAATAAACAAACAAGATGGCATTATTAATTGGGCTAGGCCTGCAAAAGAAATTCTTCGTCAAATTAATGCCATGAACCCATGGCCGGGGGCATTCACTTTTCTAAATGGAAAAATTATCAAAATTTTGAATGCCGATGTAATAGACCCTAGGAATTTTAAGAGTGCTTTGGACTTGCATTTATACAATGACGGAACATGTTTTGTTTTTCCACATAACATATGCATTAAAACAGGAGATGGGATTCTCGGTGTTTCTTGTGTCCAACTCGAAGGCAAAAAACCTCTAACAGCACTTGAAATTTTTAACGGAGGACTAATCAAAAGTGAAACTACTCTTGGATAACAACATCGAAGACTTAAAACAAATTTGCGCTGAACTAGGAGAGAAACAATATCGTGCAAAACAGCTCTTCAAATGGATATCGCAAGGCGCAAATTATGGTGCTATGTCAGACATACCAAAGTCTTTTCAGAACAAACTTGCGAATGAATATTTCGACAGTGCCTTAAAAATTGTAAGAACCTTAACATCAAAAGATGGAACTCAAAAATTTCTCTATGAATTTAAAGATGGACAAACTGTTGAAGGAGTCTTGATGAAACAGTCCTATGGCAACACTTTGTGTGTCTCGACTCAAGTTGGGTGTGCGATGAAATGTGTGTTTTGCGCGAGTGGCTATCACGGGCTTGTTCGAAACTTGACAGCAGGCGAAATCTATGGTCAAGTTATTGTCGCAAACAGCATTGCAAAAATATCAAACATAGTTCTAATGGGGAGTGGAGAACCTCTTGACAATTATGACAACACCCTAAAAGCGATTTCTCTTATGACGGATGAAAATGGACTAAATCTTTCGAAACGTTCAATATCACTCTCAACATGTGGATTGCCAGAGAAAATCAAGCAACTAGCGGATGACGAAGCGGGTGTTGTTCTTAGTATTTCGCTTCATGCAACCACTGATGAAACAAGGCAAGAATTAATGCCAATTGCAAAAAAACACACCTTAAAAGAACTAATAGATGCAACGAAATACTATTTCGAAAAATCGGGAAGAAGGGTTGTTTTTGAATATCTTCTCATCAAAGATGTCAACACCAACCACTTTGACATTCAAAGAATCCAAAAAATATCCAAACAAGTAATGTGCCACTTCAACCTAATCATGCTTAACTCGACCTCAACAAGTCTTTTAAAAAGCTTAAACACTCGAGAAGCCGAACGCTTTTTGGAAAAACTAAAACCCCTTGGAGTCAGTGCCACAATCCGAAAATCAGCAGGAAGCGATATAGAAGGCGCATGTGGGCAATTAAGAACAAAGTTTGCTGGGCGCAAAACGAACAAAAACTAGCCTTTTTACCCCCTTTCTGACCCCTTTTTCACCCATAAATTGACAGACCCGACAAACTTAATTCTGAACATCAAAAATGTCCTATGCACCCTCAATGTAAAAATAGCGAGAACCACACGCTTCTTATATGTCAACCCTAAAAACCAACCCACAACCACACCCCCCCCCAAAATATCAAGTATTAGCATGGAGATAAGCATATGATTCTTATGGATAAAAAAAACTACAGAGATACTGTAAAAATTTTAAGAGGAGACAAAGAATTATTGCCAATTTTTATTGAGATAAAGAAATTTATGTCAGAAAAATTTGGAGTTAATTCCTTAAATTTTTACTATAAAAAGAATGATTTGCAGAGTCCAAACCTCGCAGATAAAACAAAGATTTTGGGATGCATACTTTCTTCTGATAAAGATTATAAGTTAATGCTAGACTCAGATTATGCTTATGACAAGGAAAAACAGGCGCTTATCACTAAAAAGTTTGTGTGCTTGGCTGAAAAATATAAATTTCCTCTAAATGCTATAGTAAGTCAAATATGGGTGCTTTATGAAAATTTTAATGATGAATATTTGTGCGATATTGTTGGTGGAGTTTTGGATGGTTTGACGAAAAAAAAGATGCAGAAAAAATACCCTAAAGCGGATATTTGGGAAGTTAGTTCAATGTTTTCAAGTATCGTTATTTTCTATAAGAATGAAAAAATAAAATTAGAAAATGAAGAAAATGGGCTTTCTGCTTTAATAAAAAATGATTTACTTGAGATGATTAAGAAAAATGATGAATTTGACTTTTACAATGGAGATGGAATTGTTTTTGATACAAAAGAAAACTTAGAGAAAAATTATGCTGGAAGTTTATTCTATTATTGGAGATAAAACAGTTCCTACTAGAGTAATATACTGTTGCCCGCACTATGAGAAAAATGAGAATAGAATCAACAAAAACCCTATCAAAAAGAAAAATAAAGAAAAGAGAAAAGAACTTTTCTATAATGTTTCCGCTTGATTTGGAAAAGAAAGTGAAAAATGTTTTTCGAGTTATCAAGAAAAAGACACCATGGTTTCACTATCCACCGGATAAACCTTATCGTGCTAACTCTATTTTTACGAATGGATGGAATTATTTAGTCAAAGAAAGTTCTGTTATTTTAACAATAGGCAATGTTTATTACGATGAAATTGATGAAGATATATTTGAAAAACTGACAATAGAGGAAAAACAAATATATCATTGTATTTATAGTTTGCATTATAACGGATATATTCGAGAAAAACATATTACAAAAATTCTAAATTATGAAAATCTGCCAAGTTGGACTATTCCTTTTATATTTGTGCAAACTCAAAGATATATAACTGAAATTATTCCTTTAATTTATGAGAGATTTAAAAATGATAAATGCTTTTTTAAAGAGTTTGTTGCCAATAATTTTGAACATATAAAAAGAGGCAACGATAGAATGATAAGTTATTGGAATTTGCATTGTCGTGCAGACACAAAAAATATTAAAGACTATGTTGGTTATAAACTTTATAAAGAAATATTTTTAGCGTATAAAAATAAAAAAAGACGAAAAGGAATAAAATCCCCGACAAATCGACCGTTGGAAACAGTTGAAATTAAAAGGCATTGACTCAAAAAAATAATTGGAGAAAGAATGATGAAATTGGAATTCACAAAAGAACAAGTTAACACTATGCAAACGGCACTTGAGAAGTGGGGTTTAAATGCTCAAGTTGGGCAAACAGTTGAAGAGTGTGCTGAGTTGGTTGTGGTCTTGCAAAAATATATCAACAGAACAAACAAGCCCGATATCGACAAGATTTTGGACGAAATAGCCGATGTTGAAATGATGCTTGCACAAATGCGATTAGTCTTCAAAATTGACGACAAATCAATTAAAGAAAGAATAGATTGCAAATTCAAAAAGCTAAACGAATATCTCAAAAGAGAGGAAGTTTGATTGTTTTGGAAAAATCCAGACAAAGGATTGTTTTTTGTATGATAAATAAAAATTTATATCGAGTTATTAAATGCGAGAGTGATCGATTCATCGTTGATGTGGATGGGGAGTTTTTGAGGTGTGCGTCGCGAAAGAAAATCAAGGACAAGAAAAATATTGTTGTTGGTGATTTTGTTGTTGTTAATATTGAAGAGAAGATTATTGAAGAGGTTGAGTCGAGAGAGAATAGTCTTATTCGTCCATTGGTTTCAAATGTTGACCAAATTATCGTCATAATTGCTCCGCTTCCAAGACCAGATTTTTTTCTGATTGACAAATTAATAATTAATGCGATGAGACAAAATTTAAAAGTCGTTGTTTGTGTCAACAAGACCGATATTGACCCAGAACTTTTTGGGGAAATCAAAGACGAATATGCTGATGTGGTCAAAAAAATAATAGGGGCGAGCGCAAAAAACATTGATGTTGATGAACTTGAGAAAACTCTCAAGGGCAATCTTTCAGCCCTTGCGGGGCAAAGTGCTGTTGGAAAATCATCCCTCATTAACGCACTTCGTCGTAACGAAAAACTGGTTGTTGGGGAGCTTTCTCAAAAAGCTCAAAAAGGAAAAAACACGACAACAAAGTCGCAACTCATTAGATTGAAAAAAAACACTTATATTATCGACACCCCGGGGTTCTATAATCTAGATATTCATGACATTGAACATCATGATTTAAAAATTTACTACCCCGAGTTCACATCTCATGCCCATAAATGCAAGTTTTCTTCATGCACTCACACCACCGAACCCGATTGCGAAATTAGAAAAAGAGTGGATGAGGGAAAAATTAACTATGACCGCTATGCGCGATATGTTCATTTTTTTATGGAATTGAAATCTATAAAGAAATATTAGAAAAGAGTGGGCTCAAAGATTGCTTAGATTGCTGTGAAAGATTGTTGTTATAAGCAATGCCACACAAAGTTATCGCAAGTAACCGACAAAAATAGACTCAAAAATCAAAGGATTGAGCATAGACTTTTGTTTAGATTTCTTTACAAAACTATACAAATAAATAGTTGACAACTTTTTCAGTTTGTGGTATTATATTAAACAATACCAAATAATATAAATGGTCGCAGGCGTAAGAGGGCGACCATTTAGCATATGACTTGCTTGCCACTATTAGTGCAAGAATCCAATGAATTCATTAACATTGAAAGCAGGACAAATATGTTTAACGCCTGAGGAATAATTAATTTTTTATGCATAACAAAAAAATTGATGAGGTAATAGAATCAGTTGAATCCTCAAAGGAAGGATTATCGACTGATCAAGCAAAGGAGCGTTTGGAAACAAATGGCCCTAATGCCTTAAAAGACGCGAAAAAAGTGCCAATGTGGATGCTTTTTGTCAAGCAATTAAAACACATCATGATGATAGTGCTTTTTGTCGCTATGACGCTCACTATTGTGACATCAATCATTGAGCCAGAAACTGCAAAATGGGAAGCAGTTGGGTTTATTGCTTTTATTATTTTGTTGAATGCCATTATTGGATTTGTTCAAGAGGGTAAGGCAGAAAAGGCAGTTGAAGCGCTGAAAAAATCAACGAAACCATATGCAAAAGTAATGCGTGGCGGAGTTGTCATGAGTGTCAAAACCGAAGAGTTGGTTATTGGCGACATTGTTCTTTTAGAAGCAGGTGACATAGTCCCTGCTGACTTGAGGCTAATTGAGTCTGCATCGCTCATGATTGAAGAAGCAGCTCTCACCGGGGAGAGCGTTCCAGTTGAAAAAAGTGTCGATGTGATTGAGGGGGAAAACCTTCCGCTTGGTGACATGAAAAACACTGCTTTCATGAGTGGAATTGTCACTTATGGACGAGGAAAAGGTGTTGTTATAGCAACGGGAATGCAAACCCAACTTGGTTTGATTGCGGATCACATTGCAAGAGAAAAAGCTCCATCGACTCCGCTAACAAGAGCAATAACAAAAACAACAAAAATGATCGCAGCTGTCGTTGGTGTTGTAGCAGCGTTTATTTTCTTGACCCGTGCTATTTGGCCAGCTGGAATTTTCAGTGGATATGGCGCGTTCAATGCGCCTTATGGTGGCGGAAACATTTGGATTGAAGCAATGCTCTTGACTGTTGCAATTGCAGTTTGTGCGATTCCTGAAGCGATTCCAATTTGTGTCAACATAACAATGGCACTCGGCGTTCAACGAATGAGCAAGAAAAAGGCAATAATTCGAAATTTGCCAGCAGTTGAGACTCTTGGAAGCACCGAGGTTATTTGTTCTGACAAAACGGGAACAATAACACTCAATAAAATGACTATTCAAGAGGTTTTTCCGAAAGAATGCAAGTGTGAAGACGATAAAGACAAGATGAACATTTGTATGCTTTTGTGCAATGACACCCATGTGTCATATGAGGAAGAATCTTGCGAGAATGGAGAGAAGAAAAAGAAAATAGTCACAATAGGAGACCCAACAGAGGTCGCGATGGTCAACTACGCATATTCATGTGGTTTTGACAAAAACGAACTTGAAGAGAAATATCCAAGAGTTTCAGAGTTGCCATTTGACTCGAACCGCAAAATGATGTCAACAGTCAACAAGACTGAAAAAGGTTTGACGATGTATGTCAAAGGGGCTCTTGACAATATTTTGAAGCATTGCACGAAAATTCTTGACAATGGAGTCGTCCATGAAATAACTGAAGAAGACAGAAAGAGAATTTATGCAGCATCAAAAGAATATGCAAGAATGGCTCTTCGAGTTTTGGGCTATGCCTACAAATCAATTGATTTAAAAGACGGTCAAAAATTGACTCATGCGGATGAAAGTGATTTGATTCTCATTGGTTTTTCGGGACTAATCGACCCGCCACGCGAAGAAGTTATTGAAAGTGTGAAGACTTGCAAAGAAGCAGGAATCACAACAATCATGATAACGGGGGACCATTATGACACTGCTTTTGCAATAGCAAAACAGGTCGGAATCGCAGAAACTGAAGACCAAGTTATTACTGGTTCAAAACTGTGTGAAATGAGCGATGAGGAGCTTAAAGAAAAAGTTCTTAACTATCGTGTCTATGCAAGAGTCAATCCAGAACACAAGCTTCGAATTGTCAAAGCTATTAAATCTCTCGACAAAATCGTTGCGATGACTGGTGATGGTGTCAATGATGCTCCAAGCATAAAAGCTGCTGATATTGGAATCGGAATGGGTATTTCTGGAACAGAAGTCACAAAAGGTGCCGCTGATGTTATTTTGACTGATGACAATTTCGCAACAATTGTCTCAGCGGTCAAAGAGGGAAGACGAACCTACACAAACATTCTAAAAATCGTAATCTATCTTGTGGGTTTATCACTTGCAGAATTAATTCTTTTGACTGCAATCATGGCAATCTGGGGAAGACCATTTTTCTCACCATTGCTCATTCTTTGGATAAATGTTGTCAACGACACGCTTCCAGCAATCGCACTAGGTTCGCTCCCTGCAGAAAAAGACATAATGAAGAAAAAACCCAACAAGTCGGGCAAAAGTCTTTTCAGCGGAGCAACGGGAATTTCAATCGTGGTCTATGCCGCAAACATGATTATCCTTGTTTTGCCAACCTATTTAATCAGCACATTCGTTTTGAATTTGCCGAGTCCAGTCGCGATAACAATGGCTTATCTCGTTTTCGGTGTCACCGAAATCGTTCATCCATTTAATCTAATCCATTCAAGAAAATCAGTATTAAAATCTCACCCATTTAGGTCAAGATTTCTCAATATCGCAATCCTCATCACAATAGGACTTGTCATCGCAAGCATAACTGTCCCGTTCCTCAACACCCTTTTGGACACGGTTCTTCTAACAACGTGGTATCAATGGATATTCCCAGTTGGTATGGGTCTAATGGTCGTTCCGCTTGCAGAAGTCTATAAATTCATTATGCGAAGAATTGACAAAAAACGAGAAGAGAAAAGTGATTGGAAATTGTTGCAAAAGTAATATATTAATGTTATAATAATGAAGACACCTCTTTTATGAGGGGTCTTCATTTTCAAAAAATAATCTGTTTGTGATTACTATTGAATTAAGCACCCACCAGCAACTGGGCACACAGGCGGCGTGTATTGTTAAAAATGCCAAAATTGCTTCTCCACCACATTGTTGGTGTGTTTTTGAAGCATAACACTTCACATGACCAGTTGCAAGTCTGATTAGCAACTAATCTCAAAAAAGGAGTCAAGCAAATGAAAAACATTCTAATTGCACCATCAATTTTATCCGCCGACTTTTCCAAAATGGGAGAAGAAATTTCTCGCATGCAAATGTCGGGGTCTGACATAATTCATTGTGATGTCATGGATGGCTTGTTCGTTCCAAACATAACTTTTGGGCCAAAAATGATTGCGGATATTCGGAAAATAACGACCCTTCCATTAGATGTTCATTTGATGATTGAAAAACCAGAGCGCTATGTTGAACATTTCATCAAAGCGGGCGCGGACTACTTAACCATTCATCATGAAGCAACGAAAGAACTTGTTCCAACGCTCAAAAGAATCAAAGAGTGCGGAGTGAAATCTGGCGCTGTTATCAGTCCAGACACTGAAGTGAATGTTCTTAAGGGAGTATTGCAGTATTGCGATATGGTTGTTCTCATGAGCGTTTATCCGGGTTTTGGCGGTCAAAAATTCATTGAAAAATCAATTCAACGACTAAATGAGTTGAGCGAACTTGCAAGAAACGAAAATCCGTCAATCCTAATCGAAGTTGATGGTGGAGTGACAAAAGAGAATGCAAAACAAATAACTAATGCAGGAGCAACAGTCCTAGTCGCTGGAAACACCGTATTTTCAAGCTCTGATCCACGTGACACAATCAAACAACTAAAAAGCTAAGAAGGTAACAAAAATGAAAATTTCAATCAAAGAACTTAATGAAAAAATCAAAGCAAGCATTCAAAAAACGCTTGCAACAGAACTAAAAAATCACAACAAAATTTCAATTGCAGATGTTGAGTGTGCTGAAAATTTGAAAACAGCAAAAGTCTTTTTTGGAATAGGCGGTGGCTATGACGTTGATGCGAGAAATGCTTTTGTGACAACGGATAATGCAAAGGTTTTTAGAAAAGCACTGAAAGAAGATTTGAAAGATATTGTTGAGCTTATTCCGAAAATATCTTTTGTCGCCGCTTGTTGGTAATAAAAAAATCACTCAAAATGTAATTGGTGCATATATAGTAGTATTATGAGAATTGTATGTGTCAGAATGCCAAGGTGCATAAGCCCAATAATAAAAGTTTTTCTTCGTCCAGATGGAGTGAGAAGGAGACACCATTCGCATCGTCCACCATCGCACCATCGTCGTCCACCACCACATCGTCATTGTCCACCTCATCACCCTCACAGAAGACCCCATCGTTAAAGGGTTGACAAAATCAAAAAAGAAAAAGAACGTTAGCTCTAACGTTCTTTTTCTAAATTTGGACAAGCAGTTTTTTAATCCTTTTGAGCTAATTCCTCGTGGTTTTTGTCGCGCCACCTTTAGCCCAACATACGCAGTTTTACTGAGGAAAGAGCTTCATTTAAGATTAAGAGTGAAATGTAAAAATTGAGAGGAAAGATGAAAATCGTTGAGAAGTGTCTTTGAAGCCTTTGTTGAAACTATGCTAGCACTGAAAACACCACATGAATGCATTGAAAATTCTTAATCTCTTTTTTGAGAGAAGGACAATAGCATGCATCGTTTAATGACTGAAGTCAATTTTCAATTGTAATCATTGAAGAGAAAAATGTCCACAAAAAAAGCGAGGCTAATTTAAAAAACTAAACCTCACTTTTCATTTTTAACATTTCACTTAAAAAATTAGTCTTTGTTCGCTGTTCTCATGCAACGAGTGCAAAGATACTCTTTCTTTTCAACGCCATCAAGCTCAACGTTAACTTTTTTCAAGTTAACGCCAAATGAACGTCTTGTTTTGCGGTTAGAGTGAGAAACATTGTTTCCGCTCGCTCTTCTTTTAAGACACACAGCACATTCTCTTGCCATAGTTTTTTTACCTCCGATTTTTTGAGTCAAAAGTGGTGAGAAACTAGTTTCTTGTTTTTCGCTTAAAACTCTTTTTCTTTCTAGGTTGTGTTTATCAAACACAACCTATCAATAATACCACATTTAAATTTTTTTGACAAGTGTTTTTTTAGTCAAAATTAAAATTATTTTAAAAACTTAGCAACTAAGAAATGACTTGGTTTTGGCTGAAAAAATAGAAAAATTAAGTTTTTTGAGTAATTTTCATGAAATATTCAAGAAGTTGCGTTCAAATGGTTGCAAAAAATTGCAAGATGAGTTAAAATTATGCATAGATAACATATACTATTCAGTGTAAACTATGTTAGATTTAAAACAAGAAAAGAAGAAAGGAGGCTCGCACTATGGCAGTTAGCACCGCTAATGCATATGGAAAAATAACAATCAATCAAGACGCTATTGCTCAAGTTGCAGGACTTCTTGCGCTTGATTGCTATGGTATTGTTGATCTCGTCTCAAACAAAAGAGGTGGGTTCAATCTTTTGAATTTGATGAACAAAAAAAGAATTTCGCGAGGAGTCAAAGTGATGACTCATGGTGACAAAATTTCTATTGACTTGTTCGTTATCGTTAAATATGGTGTGAGTATTGATGCTGTTGCCCAATCACTGAAGAAAGGTATTCGATATGGCGTCGAAAAATTCACAGGAATGAGCGTTCAAACCGTGAACGTTTTTGTGGCAGGAGTCAAAGTTTAGTGAAAAAGGAGTTGGGAATAGAGAACAGTGATATTCAAATTAAATTTTAATAGTTTCATGTTCCATTCATTATGTCCCACACCCCAAACTCTATGCCACTTCTTTAAAGGAGTATTATGAGCGAAAAAACTCAAAAAACAGATAAAACAAAAGTTGAAAAACTAGACAAACTAACAGGCGCATTGCTTCGAAAAATGGTTATCAATGCAGCAAAACTGATTGATATCAACAAAGACCATGTCGATGCATTGAACGTTTTTCCAGTTCCAGACGGCGACACTGGAACAAATATGTCATTAACCATGATGAGTTGTGCCAAAGAAGTCGCCGCATGCCCATCAAACGGAATTGAAGAGATTTGTGGAGCAATGAGCAAAGGAGCTCTTCGAGGAGCAAGAGGAAACAGCGGTGTTATCCTTTCTCAAATAATCAAAGGAATATCAAACGGCATAGCAGGAGCAAAAGTTGTTAACATCAAAGCATTCGCAAAAAGCCTTGTTCAAGGAAGCGACATAGCCTATAAATCTGTGACAAAACCTCGTGAAGGAACGATGCTGACAATCATCAAAGCTCTTGCTGACAGTGCCTCTATTCACAGCAAAAAGAGCATGGAATTCCCAGAGTTTTTGGAAAAAATCATCGAAGATGGTGAAGAAATGCTCAAAAGAACCCCAGATATGTTGCCAATTTTGAAAAAGGCGGGGGTTGTTGATGCAGGCGGAAGAGGTGTTTTGATTCTCTTTAAAGGCTTTTTGAACATTTTGAGAGGTATTGAAGATGTCAATCTTAGCTTTGATGACACAGTTTCAGCAGAATTTGACGAAAAATTCTCTGAGGGCGCTCACTTTGACTTCTCTGATTTGGCTGAAATTGAATTTGCATATTGCACTGAATTCCAAATTATCAACATAAAGAAAAAGACAACTGAAGCGAACATTGACAGACTAAGAGAGCATCTTGAAACTATCGGAGATAGTGTTTTGGTCATCGGAGACATCCAATTTGTCAAAGTTCATGTTCACACAAATGAGCCGGGTGTTGCATTAACTTATGCTCTTGAACTCGGTGAAGTCGACAAAATCAAAATAGACAACATGCTCGAACAGAACAGAGACCTTGTCGGCAAAAGAAAAGAAGATCTCAAACCATTTGGAATGGTTGCAATTTGTGCCGGTTCGGGATTATCCGACATTTTTAAAGACCTTTCCGTTGATTTTGTTGTCGAAGGCGGACAAACAATGAACCCGAGTGCGGAAGACATTGCAAAAGCATGCGACAAAGTCAAAGCGAAAGACGTTTTCGTCTTCCCAAACAACAAAAACATAATTTTAGCCGCTCAACAAGCGAAAGCATTGTCAAAACGCAATCTTCACATCATTGAGTCAAAAGACGTTCCACAAGGTTTGAGTGCAGTTCTTGCGTTTGACCCAGACAAATCTGCGGAAGAAAACCTTGAAACGATGTCAGATGCTCTTTCAACCGTCAAAGCAGGAGCAGTGACATATGCAGTCAGAGAAACAAGCATTGACAACCTTGATTTGAAAAAAGGTGACATAATCGGACTTTGTTCAAGCACCATCATTTCAAAAGGTGACAAAGTTGATTTCGTAACAAAAGAGCTTGTCGACAAAATGATGGATGATGATGTTAGCATGGTAACGCTCTACTTTGGAAACGATGTCAAAGAAGAAGAGGCTCAAATCATCGCAAAAGAAATTTCCCAAAAATACACTGATTGTGAAGTCGATATTCATTTCGGCGGACAACCACTTTATTACTACATCGTTTCACTTGAATAATCAAAAACAAGTCACTTTTTAAAAAGTGACTTGTTTTGTTTTGCATATATTTAACATATCAAAAAATCAAATTAACACATCTTTTTTGTGTTTTCCAAAAAGCAACAACATAGCTTTGAAGCCGACATTTCAACAAGAGGGGACAAAAGTCTGGTAGTCACTATTTTCAATTAGATATTTAATTCAGCTTCAACAGGATCAACAGCCTCAGAGACATTCAAGGCAACTTCATTTTCACTAAAATTGTCAGCACCACTTTCTTTGTTTTTTCTGTTTTCTTTCACACGCTCAACAAATTTAATTGGAGAGACAAAGAACGAGAAAAAGAATCGAATGCGCTCAACAACTTTGAGTCGAAAGTTCTTCTCTCTGATGAGTTCATAGACAAAAAGGACACCAATAAAACCGACAACGAAAGTTGGATAAACAATCCACCAATGCAATCCCGGAAGCAACGGGTCATTCAAATTAACCGCATTTGAAAAGCCGAGAGCATCTTGCAAAAACAATCCAAGAACAATGAAACCAAGCGTTCCAATAAGAATCGCTTTCCATTCCTTGAGTGCAGGCTTAAACTCTCTCATGACAACCAAGTAAATAGCAAGGAACATCGCAATTGTGTGATGAAGAAGCCCCAAGAATGTTCTCGCCGAGAAAATAGTCGGGTCTTGTCCAATAAAATCGGGATAAAAAGCAGTGACAAATCCACCGATGAACGACATATAGACGATGAAATGAAACATTTTATGATTTCGATTCTTGAAAACAACAAGAACAGTAACCGCAAAAATCAAGTTTATGACGCTGCAAATCGACGTCGGAATCAAAACAAGCCAAATAGGACGAATTGATGTCGCATATTCGCCATACTCTCGAACATAATTAATCGTGTTAAGAAGTGCAACAACCCTGCTAGCAACCAAAACCGCAAGCAAAACTCCCGCAAACGCAAAAGTCGATATTTTTTTGCCACGTTCGCATTTAACAAATTTTTTCACAACAAATATTATTGAAATTCCAATGATTGAGGAAATAACAAAATACAATATGTGTGACAATCCAAATACTCCCATCTTCTTCACCTCTTTTGTAATATTTTTTGCTATTATACCACACAAAAAAACATCTGTCAAGTCTTTTGAGTCAAAAAAACATTTTTTAAAAAGTAAACCATTGAAGAAATCTTTGGATTTTCACACATTTTAAAATGTTTATTTGAAAATTAAAAACAATTTTCCAGAAATTTAAAAAACCAATTAAAGACTGTTGACAAGGGCTTTCAGCCCATTTGTGAGAGATTACTTCTACGAGAAATTCTCCGACAAAAGCATCGAAGATGCTTGACAAGGGTCTTCGACCCCTCTGTTGGGGCAGCTCCATGTAAAAGTAATCTCCGACAAAAGGATTGAAAATCCTTGACAAGGGCTTTCAGCCCATTTGTGAGAGATTGTTTTTACTAAAAATTCTCCGACAAAGGCATCGAAGATACTCAATAAGGGTCTTCGACCCTCTTGACGAAGAGTGCGAATGCAAGCAGAACCCGATAAACCAGTCGAAGACTGTTGACAGGGTATTTCAGCCCTCTTGTCGGAAACTACTTCTACTTGAACTTCTCCGACAAAGGCATCGAAGATGCTTGAAGAGGGTCTTCGACCCTCTGGACGGAAAGTGCAAATACACGCAAAATCCAACAAAACTGTTGAAAACAGTTGACAAGGGTCTTTGACCCTCTTGACGCTGAATGCGAGTGCAAGCAGAACCCACAAACCAGTCTAAGACTGTTGACAAGGGTCCTCGACCCTTCTGTTGGAGAAGTTCTAGTAGAAGTAGTTTCCAACAAGAGGGTTGAAAACCCTTGACTAATTACTAGATTTGTTTTACAATATTGTCATATACTACTAAAGAGTTATGAAAAAATATTTGAAAAAACTTTTAATAATTGGATTTTCTTTCACGTTTGTTTTGAGCGCGTTTGCGTTTTCTTCATGCAGAGATGATGAGGATAATGGAGTGGTGGTTCCACTTCCACAACTTGCGACTCCTCAGAGTGTTGAGCTGGTCAGTGACGTTTTGTGGTGGAGCGGGAACGACAACGCAACGAACGGATTCTTGGTTTCTCTTAATGACAATAGCATTGTTGTTTCGGTCAACCAACTAAGGTTGAACGATTATTTGCATTATCTTGTCGGTGGAGAAAATGTTGTTAGAATTCAAGCAAGGGCAACTAGCACTCACCGAGCAAGTAATTTTTCAAACCCTTTTAGATGGGTCAGGGGCTATCAAGATTTGCCGAGTGCGACACAAGCAGAATGGACTAGAATAGTGAATCAAACTATTGCGGAGTTTGAGATTTTAAACAACAACACCAACTATTTGGTCACAATGAGAGAGACGATTCGCTCGGATGATATGGATATGTTGTTGCCGTTTGTTTTGAACTCTATTTTGGAGTTGGATGGTGGAGACTTTGAAGAGATGATTGAAGCGGTGATAAATATGCTTCCCGACTTTGGAATTGACGTGTCAGCACTTAATCTTGGGACACACAGTATTTATGGGAGGGGGAATGCAACGAGAAATGGATTTGAACTGAATGCTCAAATCGATGACATGCTGAATAGCCAAGCTTTGATCTTTGCTCAATTGATTTTTCCACAAATTGCTGAAGTGGTTGATGGAATAAACAACACAATACGAGATATAAACAACAACACTTTTTCAGTTGTCTATAATGATTATTTGATTGCAATTGAAAGGATGGAAAACGATAGTGAAATAAACGAGCAATTATTCGGAATGGGGCTTTCAAGAAGGCAGTTTCTTGGACATTCAATCGCTGTTCCTCAAAATGTTGGACATCCATTGGGGGCAACAATTGCACTCATGCAAGACGAAGTGGAAGTTGACACGACAGAATTATTTGATGAATTTGCTAACGAACTAAGAAATCTTGAAAACTTCACTCAAACGGGAAGTTTTCTTGTTGCAACGAGTGAAGCACTTGAAAACATTAATAATAGTGCCGTGAGCATCATTGAATTGCTTTTGACGACTGTTGGGGGCGGAGTGTTTGGAGATGTGTTTGAAAACGTGCAGGGAACAACAGAGTTAGTGAATTTGACACTAGGTCACACTCAAAACAATGTCTCTTCAATAAACCTAACAATTGACTTTGTGGCGAATGCTCGAGATCTTCTTCAATTTTTGGATTTAGACAATGAGGAAATCAATGATATTATGGCAAACTGGGGAGACAGAGATGAGGAGATTAAAATGAGTATTGATTTTGAAATTGGATTGACTTTTGGAAGAACGAGTGTTATTGGCTTGCCAGAAAGAAACAATATTTGGAAGCAGGGAATCGATATTTTCTTGACTCCAAGTGTGATTAGCAAGGATTAGAAAAGAACTTACAAAAGAATTAAGGAGCAATTGGGCTCAAAAACGGTGCTGTTTTCCTATTTCAAAAACATTGAAAAACAACACTGTCCGTTAATTGTCCTGTGACCGATTAAGGGTGAAGTGGATTTAGTATTGAAATCAAATGAAGACAACGATTGTTTCAATTAGTGCAAAAAATGTCCACAAACAGTTGAGTGCGTGGTGCCTAAAAGCCTTTGCTGATGAGCAAGGGTTTAATGTTTCAATTGTGGAAGCAAGCATTAATGAGAATATGCATGATATTATTGAAAAGATTTTCAATGAGAGGGCGGACATCATCGCATTTTCGTGCTACATCTGGAACATCGAACTAATCAAAAAAATAGCACCGCTTGTTAAAAAACTAATGTCGCATGTTAGCATTGTTTTGGGCGGGCCAGAAGTTGTATATGATGACGAAAAAAACTATTGTTTCGCTGATGAAATTATCCGAGGTGGGGAGATTGAGTTTTGCAAATATTTAGGCAAGCATAAAGCTTGCAAAAATGCAGAAGACTCCACATCCAGTGCCATGAACGCTATTGGCTCAACACAATGCAAAAACGTTTTCAAAAGTTTTCCATCTCCATTCACAAGCGACTATTTTGAGTCATTCAAAAAAAATCAAATCTCCGACATTTCAAAACAACTAATCTATGTTGAAACTTCAAGAGGTTGTCCATTTTCATGCTCTTATTGCATGTCATCTGTCACGCATGGAGTGGAGTATTTGCCGATTGAAAGAGTAAGATCTGATATTGAGTTGCTCGTTCAGCATGGAGCGAAAATAATCAAATTTGTTGACAGAACTTTCAATGCCAATTCTAAAAGGGCGGCGAAAATTCTTGAGTTTATCTTTTCTCTCGACACTGACGCGACTTTTCATTTTGAGGTCGCAGCGGACTTGTTTGATGACGAGTTGTTTTCAATTATTGAAAAAATGCCGATTGAAAGGGTTCAATTTGAAATTGGGATTCAGTCACTGAATGAGAAAACCTTGAAGGAAATAAGTCGAGTGACCGACATAAAAAAGGTCTTGAAAAACATCAAAAAACTATGCTCATTTAAAAATTGTCATGTTCATGTTGACCTTATTGCAGGAATGCCACATGAAACAATGGAGTCATTTTCTATTGGCATAAACGAATGCATAAAGACAAATGCGAACATGCTTCAACTTGGTTTTTTGAAAATGTTAAAAGGGACAACTATTCGTGAAAACAACTTTGGTGCAATTTATTCTGACACTGCTCCCTATGAAGTTATTCAAACAAATTCAATGTCCTATTTTGACATAACAACGCTCAAAAAAATAGAAAAGACAATTGAAAAATATCACAACTCTGGGATGTTCAAAAATTCAATTAACTATGGTTTTTCTCTTTTTTCATCGCCTTATGCCTTTTTTAAGGCTTTTAGTGGGGCAGGAGGAGACAAAAACGCAACCCTCAAAAATGCCTATACTTCACTTTTGAAGTTTTTGAAGTCCCATGGAGACGAAAAAAAGGCGAAGCATTTCACAAAATTAGATTGTTTAACCCATGACCCAAGAGCCCCAATGCCAGATGAAGTTGAGCAAAAAAGAGACAAGCAATTGGAAATAAAACTCAGAGAAAAATTTGAAAAAAATGCAAATTATCGTGTTGAGTATTTCGATTTCGACAACAAAAATCGACTTTTTGACTACTCGAAGAAAGACAAAATAACAGGAGAGTTTTGCGTGACAACACTTGACTAGGGTCTCCGACTCCTCCATTGAGGAATTTCATGTAAAAGAAATTTCTCACAAAAGTATTGAAGATACTTGACTGATGAAATTGATTTTGATATAATTGTTTCATGGTTGAATCTAATAAAAAAGCATTTATAAAATTTGAAAATGTCAAAAAAGAATTTGTTTTGTCAAGTCATGTTGTTCATGCAGTGGATGACATGAGTTTTGATGTTGATGAAGGAGAATTTGTTGTTGTTGTCGGCCCCTCTGGAGCGGGGAAAACAACTGTTTTGAACTTGCTTGGTGGAATGGACAATCCGACAAGCGGGGATATCATAATTTCTGAAAAAAATATTTCAAAGTATTCTCACAAGCAATTGACTGAATTTAGGCGTGCTGACATAGGATTTGTCTTTCAGTTTTATAATCTCATGCCAAATTTAACAGGGCTTGAAAATATTGCACTTGCAAAAAAACTATCCCCGGGTTCTCCCATATCAGCAGAGGAAGCACTAGAAAGTGTTGGGTTGACTGACAGAGGACATCATTTTCCATCTCAAATGAGTGGAGGAGAGCAACAGCGAATTTCGATTGCAAGAAGCGTTGCGAAGAGCTCAAAACTAATTTTGTGTGATGAACCGACAGGGGCACTAGACTATGTGACGGGCAAAAAAATTCTAGCACTTCTTCACAAAATTTGCAAAGAAAGAAGAATAACAATTATTTTGGTCACTCACAACAGCGCCTTAAAAGACATGGCGGACAAAGTGATTGTTGTCAAATGTGGAAAAGTCGAGAGCATAACAATCAATGAAAATCCAAAATCAATTGACGAAATAGAATGGTAGTCTCTTTGAGATTTTTGTCTTTACAAGCGTGGGGTTAGTATGGTATTGTTGCAAAATTTTAGATAAAAAATTAACAATCATTATGCATTGAATAAACAATGGAAAACATTCAAAAAAAATTAATACTCCGCTTTTTTTTAAGCAACAGCATTCGCTTTGTTGTTATTCATTTGCTTGTTTTCTTGACCGTTGCAATCGTCACCGGCATAGGGTCTTTAGCTCCACGAATGAGAGACGCGATTGAGTTGCTTGAATATGGCCATCGATATTATTCTCCTCAAGGCATTGCACATCTAAATGGACTTGCGGATGGCATTGAAAGAATCAGTTTTATTTTTCCCATAATGTTTATTCTTGTTACTCTTTTTGTTGTTTTCATGTCACTAACAAGGCTTGTTGCGGTTGAGCGTCGTGACATTGGAACTCTTCGCTCACTAGGGTGTTCAAAAATAGAGGTGTCGAGTAAATATTTTCTTTTCGTTTTGTTTGCCACATTTATTGGAGGCATTAAGGGAGTTTTAATCGGACATTTTGCTGTTCAGCCACTGCTGTTTAGCGCTATTCAAGGGCAAATTCGCCTGCCAGAGACGAATTCACCTGTCCCGATTTTTGGCATTATTGCAGCACTAATCAATATTATTTTCGCGCTCACTGTTGTTGTTTTGATTTTGACAGCAGTATTAAGACATAATCCTGTGGACTTAATGCGTCCAAAATCTCCGAAATTAGGAAGAAAAACACTTCTTGAATATATCCCTTTCTTTTGGCGTGCCTTAGGAACAAAATATCGTTCAACTCTAAGAAATGTCTTTCGCTACAAAATTCGATTTGCAATGAGTGTCATAACAATGATAATTTCAACCGTTCTTGTTTTTCTGGGAATCAGTCTCTCATTCGTTCTTGAACATACTAACCCCGAAATTATGACCTTTATTCGTCCAATTTCTGCATTCATTGCGGCAAGTGTCATGGTTTTGTGTGCCCTTGTGTTCTATAATATTACTTTGATTAATATTGAAGAAAGAATAGGGGAAATTGCAACACTCATGGTTCTTGGTTATCGCAAAGGTGAGGTTGTTGGCTATGTTTTTCGTGAAATTTTTATTTTGACAATTATTGGCGTTGCGCTCGGTCTTCCAGTTGGCTATTTCTTCATGGATTTCATGTTTGAATTCTTAAGGTTTGGTAATATTAACTATCTCAATTGGTATGTTTGGATCATCACGGGCGCGCTTTCATTCGCCGCACTCGGGCTTGCGTTCTTGCTACTGTTTCGCAAAATTCACAAAATTGACATGAATGCTTCATTAAAATTCAAAACTGACTAATGCATTGATTTCCTTGCAATAAATATATTTTTTTGGTATAATAGTTGAAAAGATAAAATAAAAAATGGAGAATTAACAATGAACAACACACAAAAAGAACTGAAACTAGTTGATAGAGTGAGTGCGCAAAACTACAAGCCATTGCCAGTAGTTTTGTCTCACGGTGAGGGAATTTGGGTCACGGATGTTGATGGCAATCGCTATATAGACATGCTTTCGGGCTATTCATCGCTCAATCAAGGACACCGTCATCCAAAAATCATCAAAGCATTGAAAGACCAAGCAGACCGTTTGACGCTCTCATCACGTGCTTTTCACAACGACAAGATGGGTGTGTTTTTGGAAAAACTTTGTTCACTGACGGGCTATGAAAAAGCACTCCCAATGAATTCGGGGGTTGAAGCGGTTGAGACTGCAATTAAAGCGGCGAGAAAATGGGCAAAAGAGGAAAGAGGAATTGAAGAGGGAGAGATTATTGTTTTTGAAAACAACTTTCATGGGCGAAGCATAACAGCAGTTAGTTTTTCGTCAGAGCAGTCATATCGCTCTGGATTCGGGCCATTCACCCCGGGATTTGTCATTGTCCCATATGGAGACATTGATGCAGTCAAAAAAGCAATCAGCAAAAAAACAATCGCAATTCTATTTGAACCAATTCAAGGCGAGGGCGGAATAAAAATTCCAGTTGATGGATTTTTCAAAGGACTCAGAGAAATCTGCGACAAAAACAAAATCTTGATGATTGCGGACGAAATCCAAACAGGCCTTGGAAGAACAGGCAAAATGCTTGCAATTCAACATGAAAATGTTCGACCAGATATCGTGTGCCTTGGCAAAGCAATTTCTGGCGGAGTTTATCCCGTTTCAGCAATCGTTTGCGACGACTTTATCATGAAAGTCTTCACACCGGGGGTTCATGGCTCAACCTATGGCGGGAATCCGCTTGGAGCAGCTGTCGCAATAGCAGCGCTTGATGTCATTGTTGAAGAAAACCTTTGTGAAAAATCACTTGAACTTGGAAAGTATTTTGTTGACAAATTAAGAGCAATTAAATGCAGTGCAATCAAAGAAATCAGAGGAAGAGGGCTGTTTATTGGAATTGAATTTAAGCCAGAAATCGGAAAAGTCTTTCCAATTTGCGAAGAGCTAATGAAAAAAGGACTAATTTGCAAAGACACAAAAAATATCATAATCCGCATGGCACCACCGCTGGTAATAACCCGTGAAGAAATCGACCACGCGCTTGAACAAATTAAAGAAGTCTTCGAAAATATTAAAATCTAATTTAAAGACAAACAAAAGGTGCAGAAAAAATTAGAGTTAAGAAAAGGCCCATGTTAAACGAATACGGTATTCCTGTTGCCACTAAGATTGAAGAATTTTCTAATTCGTGTTATATTGAGTGGCAGATAGGCTTATGATGTCTTGACTAAAGACACGATAAGCTTTTGCTGACAAGGTTTGATGAGAAAAGATTTATTGGGGCAAATGGCAACGAAAAAGCACTATATGAATTATCGAAATACATAAAGATATTTTTTGATTGGGGGTTGGTTAAAGATAGTGATTTAAATGAAATTAAAAGATATTGCGAATCAATCAAAGAAGAAGATTTCATTGAAAACCACAAAGATTTAAAGATTCTTAGGCAAAATTTTGAGGACAAGAAAATTAATGGGTTTGATTTTTTGTTCACAAGAGTTATGTATCCGTTGTTAGTTTATAAAGTTGGAAAATTTGAGATAATATCTGAAATTATAATAAAAGAAAAACAAAGAGCGCGTGGAATTATGCCGATGTTATATTTATGTTTTCCAATAACAGAGTTGGATAATGGTTTAAACTACATAGGAAGAGTGGCAAAAACAAAAGAATTAGGAACTTTCACAATAGACAAAAACAATATTAGTGTCTTTATGCAGATTCTTAAATTATTTGGAATTTTGTCTAAAGCGCATAATCATGATGTTCAAGAAATAATCGCATGTATTAAAAAATAACAAACAACAATAAACCTTAAATCACAAGGAGAAAAATTAATGATGAAGAGAACTTATATTGCTGAACCTTTCAGAATCAAAAGCGTTGAGCCAATAAAAATGACAACAAAAGCGGAGAGGAAGAAGTTGATTAAAGAAGCAGACTACAATCTTTTTGCTCTTGATAGCGAGGCGGTCTATATTGACCTTCTCACCGACAGTGGAACGGGTGCGATGAGTTTGCACCAATGGGCTGGAGTCATGGAAGGTGACGAAGCTTATGCTGGAGCAAGGGGATATCGCAAACTAATTAAGAACGCAAAAGAAATTTTTGGTTTTGAATTTATTCAACCTGTCCATCAAGGAAGAGCGGCTGAAAAAGTTTTGTTGCCAATTCTTTTAAAAGAAGGCAAATTCGCTATTTCAAACATGCACTTTGACACAACGCGTGCTCATGTTGAAATCGCGGGAGCAAGAGCGATTGACTGCGTTGTTCCCGAAGCTCTCGACACAACGAGTAAGTTTGACTTCAAAGGCAACATGGACAATGCAAGACTCGAGCAATACATATCAGAACTTGGCAAAGAAAACATCGGTGTTATTATCATCACAGTGACCAACAACTCAGCTGGAGGGCAACCTGTCTCGATGCAAAACATTCGAGAAACCCATGCCATAGCGCGTAAAAACGGCATACCAGTTCTAATCGATGCCGCAAGATGTTTTGAAAACGCGTTTTTCATCAAAGAAAGAGAAGCGGAGTTTCACAAAAAATCACTCAAAGATATAGTTGTCGAAATGTTTTCATATGGTGATTTTTTCACTATGAGTGCAAAAAAAGATGCCATTGTTAACATGGGAGGACTGCTTGGGGCAAGAGACAAAAAAGTGTTTGAGGTCATCAAACAACGTTGTATTTCTTTTGAAGGTTTTGTCACATATGGCGGTCTCAGTGGGCGTGATTTGGAGGCTCTTGCAATTGGATTGTTTGAAGGAATAGACGAAGATTTTCTCAGATACCGTGTTGGACAAATGCAATACATTGGAGCAAAGCTTGAAGAAGCGGGTGTCGCATATCAGTCTCCAGCGGGCGGACACGCAATATTTGTCGACGCTCAAAAAATGCTTCCACATATTCCATATAACGAATTCCCAGCCCAAAGCCTTGCCGTCGAACTTTATATTGAAGCAGGAATTAGAGGGTGTGACATTGGGTCATACATGCTTGGAAACAATCCAGACACGCTTGAGCAGCTAAAAGCAGATTTTGAATTCACGCGTCTTGCTGTTCCAAGAAGGGTCTACACTCAAGCTCACCTTGATGTCATTGTCGATGCTTTGATCGAAATTAAAAAACGTGCTTCAAAAATTAAAGGCTACAAAATCATTGAAGAACCACCAATCCTAAGACACTTTTCAGCAAAACTAGCACCACTTTAAAATTGAAAATTTGCGATTGATAAGGGTCTTTGACCCCTTTGAGGGAGACTTTTTTACTATTATTAACTTCTTCGACAGAACAGTCGAAGACTGTTGACAATTGAAGATTGAATTTTAAATTAAAGTTGATATTAAGTTGCAAACTGTAAATTGTAAATTTTAAAACCTAGTAGCGGGACTTGAAATAGTGCGTTGTTGCGAATTATCATGTGGACGGGAGAGTGGACATTTTTAGATGTTGGCCACAAACTGCTCTCCCATGACCATTCAAGTCAAAGAATTAATATAAAAAAAACATCAAAAAAGGAGAAACAAAATTATGAAAAAAAGAAATGTTATCATCATCGGAGCAGCGGGAAGGGATTTTCACAACTTCAACACCTTTTTCCGTGACAATGAGCAATACAATGTTGTTGCTTTCACAGCCGCTCAAATTCCTGACATCGCTGGAAGAAAGTATCCAGCGTCACTTGCAGGAAAATTTTATCCAAAAGGTATTCCAATTTTGGAACAATCTGAACTTGTGAAGCTAATCAAAGACTTTGATGTTGATGAATGCGTATTTTCTTATAGCGACATTTCCTATAATGAGGTTATGAGCATTGGAGCAATTGTCAATGCCGCTGGCGCTGATTTTAACTTCATGGGACACAAGTATACTGCATTAAAAAGCACCAAACCAGTTATCGCAATTGGAGCAGTCAGAACGGGTTGCGGAAAAAGTCAAACAACAAGACGTGTTATTGACGCTCTTGCAAAACAGGGATTGAAAGCGGTTGCAATTCGTCATCCAATGCCATATGGTGATTTGGAAGCACAAAAAGTTCAACGATTTGCTGAAATCGGTGATCTTAAAAAACACAAATGCACCATTGAAGAAATGGAAGAATATGAGCCTCACATCGTTGCGGGCAATGTCATCTATTCTGGAGTTGACTATGAAGCGATTTTGAGAGAAGCTGAAAAAGATCCGAAAGGTTGCGACGTCATTCTTTGGGATGGCGGAAACAACGACTTCTCATTCGTTCAACCAGACCTTATGGTGACTGTTGTTGATCCTCACAGACCGGGGCATGAAATTGAATACTACCCGGGGGAAGTAACACTTCGTCTTGCTGATGTTGTCGTCATCAACAAAATGGACAGCGCGGATTTTGCTGGAGTTCAGCAAGTTCGTCAAAACATCAACAAAGTCAATCCAAAAGCAATTGTTATTGATGCCGCATCCCCATTATCAGTCACGAACCCAGAAAACATAAAAGGCAAACGCGTTCTAGTCATTGAAGACGGGCCAACAATGACACATGGAAACATGACAATCGGAGCGGGTGTTGTTGCCGCTCACAGATTTGGTGCGGGCGAGTTTGTTGATCCAAGACAGTATGCTGTTGGGAAGTTGAAAGAAACATTTGAAACATATCCAGATATTGGCGCGCTTTTGCCAGCAATGGGCTATGGCGAGCAACAAATCAAAGACTTGCAAGCAACAATCGACAAAACACCATGCGATACTGTTGTTATTGCAACTCCAATTGACCTCCAACGCATAGTCAAAATCAACAAGCCAGTTTCGCGCGTTGAATACTCTCTCCAAGAAATTGGATATCCAAACTTTGACACAGTCCTCGCAGATTTTGTCAAAAAAATCAAAAAATAGGCTTTAATCAAATATAATTTAAACAAAAAATCATCGTTTTTTTATGACGGTGATTTTTTTGTTGTTCTGCAATATTATCAGTCAGCATTGCAATTGCAGTGGTCTTATTACTCATTTTATTGAACCAGCAAAACCCGTTCATAATTGGTTGACTCAATGTCATTTTTATGCTAAAATAAGTTATTATGAAAAAAGATATCTTCAAAAACAACTCAGTTTGCAAACTATTAGGAATTAAATACCCGATTTTTCAAGGGGCTATGGCTTGGATTTCAGATGCAGAATTGGCATCAGCAGTTTCTAATGCGGGTGGACTCGGCATAATTGCTGGAATGAATTCAAGTGCAGAACAGCTTAAAAAAGAAATTGAGAAGGCAAGAACGTTGACGAAAAATCCTTTTGCTGTTAACATTATGCTCGCATCTCCTCATGCAGAAGAGGTGGCAAAACTTGTTATTGAGATGAAAGTTGAAGTCATCACAACGGGTGCTGGTAATCCACTCAAATACATGAAAGACTGGATTAGTGCAGGAATAAAAGTTATTCCTCTTGTTCCAAGTGTGTCGTTTGCGCGCCTTGTTGAACGTGCGGGGGCTCATGCTGTTGTTTGCGAAGGTTGCGAAGCTGGCGGACATATTGGGGAATTGACAACAATGGTTCTTGTTCCTCAAATAGTTGATGCAGTTTCAATACCAGTTATCGCCGCTGGAGGTATTGCTGACGGAAGGGGAGTCGCAGCCGCGTTTGCATTGGGCGCTCAAGGCGTCCAAGTTGGAACTCGCTTCCTCGTTGCAAAAGAGTGCAACATTCATCAAAACTACAAAGATCTTGTCATCAAAGCAAAAGACATTGAGACAATGGTCACAGGTCGCAGAACTGGTCATCCGGTTCGACTTTTTAAATCTGGATTTGCAAGAGAGTTTGCGAAACTAGAAAGTGATCTAAGCGTCACTGATGAAGAAATTTTTAAAATGGGTGGGGGCGCGCTTCGAAAAGCGGCTCAAGATGGTGACCTTGTTAACGGAAGTTTCATGGCTGGTCAAATTGCGGGGCTTGTTTCAAAAGAGCAAGCATCAAAAGAAATAATAGTTGAGCTTTTTGAAGAATATTCAAAAATAGTCTTGCCACACCAAAGTTAACAACAAAATTGAAGTCAACAAGAAAAATCACGATGTCTGTCATGCCTACATCGTGATTTTTAGTTTTTTGCGCAAAATCACGCATTATTTCACTTGCGTTTTTCAAAATTTTGTGCTATATTAATTAATATGGATAGATGGTCGAGTGGTCTAAGGCACACGCTTGGAAAGCGTGCAACGTGAAAGCGTTCGGAGGTTCAAATCCTCTTCTATCCGCCAAAATCGCCCGAACAAAATCTTAGTTTTGTTCGGGCTTTTTTTCTAAAAAAGACATCTCTACAGTTGCGGAAAAGGGAAAATTGTTGTAAAATAAGAAAATGAAAAAGTTCATTGCTAGTGTAAGCTTTTCAGTTTTATGCATTTTGCCGATGCTGTTTTTTGTTGGGTGCAGTGATAGGGTTAATTATAGAGGGCAAAGTGAACCACCAACAAACCTGCAACAAACTGCTACGCATATAACTTGGGAACATGAAACTAGGGCGAGTAGCGTTGGCATAGGTTTTAGTTTTTGGCAACAGTACGCACTTTACAGAAATGGTGTGAGAACTAATATTAGTTTTGGTGAAAATAGAAGTCGCACGCCGTTAGAATTCCCGCTAGGAAACTGGGAAGAAGGTGATAACATTCAAATCAGAGCATTAGAGTTTAGTGCAGAACGACAATTTCTCATAAGAGGTTTCCGCTATTCTGAATCAGAACTTAGCGAGCCGTTGACTTTTACTTTAGTAACAGAGGAGTGATTCAACTGAAATCACAAAAAAACACGAAAGCACCTGTGGGTTTTTTCATAAAGTTTGATTTACGCAAATTCAAAAACTACAATCGCAAAATTATAAGACAAAATCAAAGACAACCGCAAAATAAAAACAAGGAGAGAAATATAAAAAAACAGACCGCACTTTCACAGAGAAAATTAAGAAACTACTTTTTTTCTAATGATTACAGTCTTTAAAGGCTTTTGTTGGGCAATGTTGGAGTGTTTTTCGCTCAAAAGCAGATACGATTTTTCGTGTCTGTTTTTTTAACCGAATCTTAATGATTAATTTTGTCGGTTTTTATTGACTTTTGGCGAAGTTTGTGGTATCATGATTTTATGATAATGAATAAGAATGATAATAATATGAGAAAGATTTTATTTGTTAGGCCCAATGTTAATATAGATATTGCGGATTTTTCGGGGTTTTCTTTTGCTGAGCCTTTGGATTTAGGGTGGCTAGCAGCATATGCAAAGGCTGAGGGAATTGATTGTGATATCATTGACATGCTTGTTGATAAAAGGCGTGATATTGTCAAGCTTTTAAAGAGTGGGGAATATGATGTGCTTGTTTTCACTGGTCATGTCACAGCTGCAGCGAGCATAAATGAAATGGTCAAAAATGTCAGAGAATTTGACAAGGATATTGTCATTGTTGTCACAGGAGTCATGGCATCGGTTAATCCGTTGGTCTATGATGGAATAGGTATTGATGCGATTATAAAAACTGACCCTTATGACACTTTCACTCAAATTCTTCAAAAAATCAAAGCAGGGGACAAAAATTTTTTGAGTCTTAATGGTGTTTATGACAAAAACAACCCAGATTATGAATTTGTTCACTATGTCCCAAAGCATTTTCCGCTTCGAGAAAAAATTGTGAAATACTCAAAGCATTACCGCCATTCCTATCTCGGGCCTTGCGTTTCAATCAAAACGAGCTATGGTTGTCCGAACAATTGCAATTTTTGCTTGTTTGCAAAAAGTAGTTTCGGAAAATATTGGGAAAGGGATTTGGACGATGTTTTCGCAGAACTTAGAGCAATCAAAGAAAAAGATATAATGATTCTTGATGACAATTTCACTGCAAATATTAGGCGATTGGAAGCGTTTTGCGATGGACTCACGGAACATGGAATCAAAAAGACATTCTTTATGCTTGCGACCGCGCGTGCAATTGCACTGAATCCTGATGTCATAAGAAAATTTGCAAAAAATGGGCTCAAATATGTTTTCCTCGGGATTGAGAGTTTTGATGATAAGGGTCTGAGCGAACTCAACAAAAAAGCAACGCCTGAACAGAATCATGAAGCACTGCGTCTTTTGCAGGAATTGGGTGTTGAAGTCAACGTGGGGATTATTTGCCTGCCCAGTTTTAAGCAAGAAGATTTTGATTCATTAATTAGCAATCTTAAAAAATATAACCCAATTTTTCCGATGATCAATGTTCTCACTCCAATGCCGGGAACACCAATGCATGAAACCTATAAAGACAAAGGGCTTGTTGCAAAAAAGAAATACGAAGTTTTCAACATGATGGAGTTAATAATCGAACCGGAATATATGTCAAAGGGACAGTTTTATTCAAATATTCTAAAAGTCTACTCCGCAACAGTTGGAAACAAAACAACTCTTAATTATATCAAAGAAAAATATGGGAAAATAGAACTTCTCCGCCATCGACAAATATCAAAAAAAGTATTGAAAAAGTTCAGAAAGCTAAAAACTCAAAAATAATATTTTTTTAAAAGCAATGTTTTTGGTTGCAAATTTTCGCACTAATACTAGTTATTTTTTTTGCTCCAACATTTTTTTCAGTATGAGTTTTTTTGTAAAATCCCAATTGCTTTTTTTGCATCAACACGGAAAAATAAGATTTAAAACACCAAATAACTATTGTTTTTTGGTGTTTTTTGATTTTTTTGTGATTTGTTGCTAATAATGATTGACAGAATGGAATGAGATGTATTATAATTCAAAATTAAAATAACTTAAAAGGAGTTGACAACAATGAAAAAAATACGAATTTTAATGTTTTTTGTTCTTGCTATCGTTATGTCATTACCAATGGTAGTAATGACTGGTTGCAGTGAGGATGAATATATTTCCCCATTGGTTAGCATCACAATGAATGGAGAGAGCATTAATTCTGCGATAATGGTTGTGGGCGGAACAATTAGCCTAAGGGCTGACGCAAACTTAAGTGCTGATATTGAGTGGGATTTGAGCAACGAAAATGCACATGTTTCTTCAGCGAGTTCTCAAGAGGTAATCGTGACTGGAGTTGTTGCTGGCACTGTCACTGTTTCAGTTCGCTCAACGATTGAAGAGGAATATGACACAGACGAAATTGTCGTGACAGTTTTGAGTGCGCCATCTGGGGTTTATCGTAATGACAATGGAATGATTGTTGACGACGCAGAATTGAATTTCAATCAATTTCAAAGCTGGCTTGATGAGCTTTTGGAGTCTAGCTGGACTGGATATAACGGAAGAGAAGATGATTTTGTCTATAGATTCGCAAGTTTCTTTTTTGGGCTTGGATTCAGAGTTCAACCCTCAACATCCTACATCACACCAAGAGGACGCGTTCATCACTCTCACACTGGCTCTCCACCTGCAATTCTTTCAAACATCAGAATGGATTTTGTGGGAACAATTCTTGACCTAGTCTTAAATCTTGATCAGCAAATAGGCATGCAAATTGTCCCGCTTGATTTAACTATTCCAGTATCGCTTGAGAGGTATCAACCAAATGAGGCAACCAACCAACTCATTGCAAGAATTAATATTGCTAATGTTTTTCCAACTGCATGGAATGTCAGCGCAACGACTAATTCTGAATTCACAATAATATTCAATTTCTGACCCACTTGAGGCTAAAAGCCAAAATTCGTTAGTTTGACGAAATGATAAAATTTTAAAACAGACTTCCTAATAACAAATTAGGAAGTCTGTTTTTTTATGAACTAAAAACAGTAAAAGTATTTTTGAAAAAATTAAAAAGTTTTTTTGATTTCAGGCACAAAAACTGTTGACAAAGCCGTGGTCGATAGTGTATTCTATTATTGATAATAATTATCAATAAATAATTATTACTTAAAATACAATAACTAAGGAGAAAAACATTATGAAAAAATTTAATTGCACAATTTGCGGATTTATCCATGAGGGAAAAACTGCACCGGACAAATGCCCAACATGCAAAGTTGGGAAAGAGAAGTTTGTTGAGGTCACAAAAGGGAATCTCGCTTTCGCAACAGAACACGTGATTGGAGTTGCAAAAGGTGTTGACCCATGGATTATTGAAGGACTTCAAGCAAATTTTGTTGGAGAATGCACCGAAGTTGGGATGTATCTTGCGATGAGTCGCCAAGCGGACAGAGAAGGGTATCCAGAAATTGCAGAAGCCTACAAACGTATTGCATTTGAAGAGGCGGAACATGCTGCTAAATTTGCGGAACTACTCGGCGAAGTTGTCGATGTTTCAACAAAGAAAAACCTTGAAGCAAGAGTCATGGCAGAACATGGTGCAACACAAGGAAAACTTGACATTGCAAAACGTGCAAAAGAATTGAATCTTGATGCTATCCATGACACTGTCCACGAAATGGCAAAAGACGAAGCTCGCCATGGAATGGCATTCAAAGGATTGTTGGAAAGATATTTCGAGAATAAATAGTTTTTGTAGAACTGCAAATTAAGAAATTCAATTAGTAGCAACTGGGCTCGGAGACAATTCCTGTTGTTTGAAAATGTTAAAACCAATTCTCCATGCTGCGCTCTCGTGCATTTTTGAATTAAAACACCATCTCCGAGTCAATTGCAGATAAAGAGATAATTGAGTTTTTAAAATTAATCATGAAAAGAAACACTATCCAAAAACAATTAATTTTGAGTGCAGTTAAGTCACTCAATATTCATGCAACTGCAGAAGAGGTGTATGAACATGTTGTTAAAGACAATCCCTCAATCAGCAAAGCGACAGTCTATCGAAATTTGTCTCAAATGGCGAAAGATGGGGAACTTCTTAACATTGGAAATTTTTCGGGATCTGCTCACTACGACCACAATTTGCATGAACACCACCATTTTGTTTGCAACAAATGCGGTGCAGTTTTTGATGTTGATTGCGATTTGGCAATGCTTGAGCAACTTAAAAAAACAATCCCACATTCAAACGATTTTGAAATAAAAAACTATAACCTTTCATTTGACGGAGTTTGTTCAAAGTGCAAATGAATCGATTATCAAATTTGACAAGATTGTGTCAAATTGACACAATCTTTTATTTTGTTTGCAGACCATGCAGAGACATGGGTCTTCGACCCCTTGTTGAGGTGTTTCTAGTAATAGCAGTTTCCGACAAGATGGTGAAAAACCTTTGACATTATGTTGGAAATATGATATAATGTTAGCATGAAGAAATTAAAAATAGTAACAATATCAACAATTTTTTCACTGATATTCGTGATTATGTTATTTTCGTTGTTTGCTTGCAACGGATATGAAGAGAACGGAAATCCGTGCGGACAAGACCCGTGCATTTGTGTCCAAGAGAATTTTTTGAACTCGACTCTGCTGGAAGGATTTCGTGCGAATATTGCAGGGGCAACTGCTCTTGGAATAGCGATTCCGTCAGTAAACGCTCGAGTGAACAATTTTTCGAGCGTTGCATTAGGGAATTCAGTTGTTCCAATTAATCAACAAAATTTGGAAGTTGACAGAAACACTCTTTTTAAAATCAATCAACAAGGTGCTTTGGAAATAATAGAATTTGTTTCAGACAACGAAACATTGACTCAGTCCGACATTTCTGCTCAGGTTCAAAAACTTCATGTCACTGAAAATTTTATCTTCTTCAACCTAAGGACTGACATGACTCCATTGATGTTGAGAAATTCGAGAGAAAATCATGAATCTCAAACAGTGACCTATGACCAATCTAGTTGGGACTTTTTCAGTCGATATCATCAAGGGTTCATGATTGACCGCAATGACGGATATATCTACAGTTTGTGGGAATTGGGAAGAGGAGTTTTTGGAATGTCAAATCCAATTAAGCTCATTGAAGAGAATCATATTATTGTTGGGGTCAAAGGCAACAACACAAGTTTATATGGCATTGAAATAGTCGAGGGCAATGCGGTTTTCACTAGTGAAATAAGCAATCCAGCAATTCAAGTTCTCGACATCTACAAAGGTTTGGACGGAATTCTCTATGTTCACAATTCTCATCTTGATGAAACAGTCCAAGGAATGCATTTGCAAACAAACCAAATCTCAAGAGCATTGCGCGCAAGCGACGAAAGATATTTCAGAGTTTTGCCTCATCATGGAAATTTTATGTTTAATTCACCGGACCAAAGAAACAAAAACATTGAAATTTGGCAAGGTCAAGAGTGGGTTGGAGTGACAAGGGAAATTGTTGGAGAAGAAAGAGTGACGTTCAATTGGCTTTTCTATGATTGGGCGAATTTGGCAACAAATGTGACATTTATTTTTGAACATGGATATCTGTTCACTCTTCACAATAGGAGGTGCGGGGGAATCGGGGGCTTTGCAATAACAGACTATCTGAGGAGCAACAGAATAATCAATCTTGATTGGCTTGGACATGGTGGGACATTTAACACTTTTAGTAGGGTTTATTTAATGGGGGAAAGAGTTGTTGCGATAACTGGCGAAAATATTATTTTGAACACAATGGTAATTCAAAACAATCGTGCGATTGAAATCAATCTTGAAACTTTGTCGCTGGACTTTGACTACATTTATGAAATGCGAAAAATGGGAGGAACAGAGTCATCTTTGTTCGTGACAGAATATCACACCACGGTTCTAGAAGAAGACATGGGAGTTCTAGTCCATGACAGAACAGATTATTTATTGTTTGAAAGAGTTGGAATCGCAGGGACGGAAATATTTATTTTGCACTATGTTAATGGCGAAATAGTTTTTGAACTATGGCAGGAAACAACCTATGAATCAAATATCATCGTTATTCGTCCATTGTAAAATAGTCAATATTCAGCGATTTTACGCACAATGATAATTAAGATTGACTGAAATATTTTGTACTTAAACGTTTGCAAAAATAGCAATTGAGAATGCAGATGGTATTGTTTTCAAATGTCAAAGGTTGAACACGCGGCTTCCATTGAAAATAACACCGCCACTATAACTGACTGCGGTTTTCAAAAATTCTAAACATCAGAATTCACTATCAAAAAAAGGACTACTTCAATCGATGTAGTCCTTTTGTTTTTGCTAATTTATTAAATTATTTTTTCTCTTCATTGGTTTTTTTGTCTGTTTCTGATTTCAAAGGGTTGTAGCCCAAAGGCAAAATTTTTCTTCCAAATTCATGGTTTAGGAGTATTCCTGCCGCCGCATAAAGTCCAAATAGCGCGCCTGCAACCCCAAAAACTCCGCCGACAACTCTAATTGCCATTATGCCAGTGAAGAAGTGAAGAGAGAGGAAGAAGAGAAGTATTGAAACCGAGCCCATTGCGAGCCTTGTGACACGACTTTGCTTAAAAGCGCAAACAAAAAAGATTGCGACAATCACACTCCAAATCATGAAATATGCACCCATAGAAACGCGATTGACGATTGTTGCATCGGGGTAGAGTTCCGAATGGACATTGTCTCCGCCGAATATTCCGCCGAGTCCGGGAAACGCTCCAAGCAAGAAAACCAAACTTAACCAAAAACCACTCATGACAACGAATCGGGTTCCATAGAAAGTGTTTCCGCGCTTTAGTTCAAATATTCCCGCAGTGAATTGAACAACTCCGCCAAGACAAAAGGCAATCGCCATGACTGCAAGGGACAAATCTGCATAAGGAGTGACATTTCGAATGTTGAACATCAATGTCGTAAAAGCCGCTCCGAAAATTCCAATAGCAGTTGTGTTTGCATATTTTTTGATAGGCGGTTTTTCTGGTTGCAACTTGTCTAGTTTCTCACCAAGTTTCTCAATCGCTCCCGCTATTTCATTTATATCGTTTTGTTTTGATGGTGGCAGTTCAGACATGTTTTTTCAAAATTCTCCCTAGAATTAAATTATATGCTCATTCTAACACATATATATATGCCTGTCAAGTCTTTTGAGTCACAAACAATACTTTTTTCATAAGTAATAGATTAAAGAAATTTTGAGATTTTTATCCCAAAACACCTGTTGAGGATTTTTAACCATTTTATTGGACTCTTTTGATATTCACACTCTCTGTCAAGAAGGTTGAAGACCTTTATCAACAGTTTTCAACTGCTTTGTGTTGGGATTACTTGCGGTAGCGTTTTCTCACAAAAGGGTTAAAAACCTTTATCGACAGTTTTAAGTGCTTTGTTGGGTTTTGACAGGAAGAGTGAAGTGTGAGGCATAGCAAACAGAGTATGACTAAGTTAAAATTAGAGTTTATAATTTCCATGTTCCATATCTCAATGCTAGGCTAGGCAACAAAATAAGCATAACCTTTGTTCTTAAGGGGCGTTGCATTGTTTGCAAAAACTATTTTGTGATTGCGAGCGTGTTCGCGCATATCAATACTTTTTTGGACGATAGTGTCAGGAATAACAAACTCTCCAGTTGAAATTGGAACAAGGGAAGTCAAGATTTCTTTCACTATTTCGCTTGCGACTCCACCCCCAGTGACGGGACGAATGTCGCCCCACTCATCTCCTCCAAGCCAAACTGCAATTGTGAAATTTTTATTGAATGCTATTGAATATGCGTCAGTGTTCCCAACACTCGTCCCAACAGTTCCAGTCTTTGCTCCGACTTCGTCAAAATCCTTTAGTTTTTTTGCAGTCCCAGTTTTTGCACACTCAAAAAGCATTTCTCTCATCAAAAAAGCTGTTGCAGGGGAGAGAACTTTTGTTTCTTTTTTTTCGCGTCTGAAGAGATATTTGCCGTCATAAGTTTGGATGCTCTCAATCACACATGGCGAAGAAAACATTCCATCGTTCGCAAAAGGCAGATAACTCCCAGCGATTTCAGTCAAAGTATTTCCATATCTAAGTCCGCCAAGAGCGATAGTCAGACTGTTATCGCTTGGGGCAAAATTGACCCCGGATGCCATTGCATATCTCTTTGCAGTTGAGACTCCAACCATTTCAATCAATCTGGCCGCAACAACATTTGAACTGTTTGAAAGGCTCTCTTGAACAGTTGTCCAACCTTCATATTGTCCTCGATAGTTTCGAGGTTTATAGGACCCGAATGAAATAGGGGAGTCTTTTATTGGTGTGATTGGAAGTGCTATCTTTCTTTCAATTGCTGGAGCATAGCACAAAATCGGCTTCAAAGTTGAGCCGGGTTGACGTTTAATGTTGGTTATGTTTCGTTTTGAGTTTGAAAAAATTCCGACAATTTCACTTGTTGAGTTGTCAATAATAATCGCTTTAAAAACAGTGTCGCATGTTGGAAGAAGGTTCTCAATGCTCTTGAAATTAATGTCATTTCTCAAATTTGTCTTCACAATAACTCCACGTTTTGCAACATCGTTTTCATTGATTTTTAAAATTTTTGCTGTGTTATGTCTGACATAATTCAAGTAATGGTTATGCTTGGTTTGGCCAATGTTTTTTATCTCAATGTCGCTCTCTTTTGCGTTTTTGTAGTCATGCTCACTTATCATATTTTGAATTTTCATTTGATTAAGCACCAAATCTCGGCGTTTAATGGCATTCTCTAGTCTTGAATAGGGATTGTATCGTGATGGATTATTAATAATTCCAGCAAGAATAGCTCCTTCAGAAAGTGTTAATTCACTCGCTTCTTTTCCAAAAAAAACACGAGATGCTGTCCCAATTCCATAGACTCCGGGAGCAAAATACAAAACATTCAAATAGATTTCAAGAATTTCATCTTTTGAATATTTTCGCTCTAGAGAAATGGATAGTCTTGCTTCATCAAGTTTTCGTTTCAATTTTTTCTCGCCCGTTAAATGAGTGTTTTTGATGAGTTGTTGTGAAATAGTTGAGCCACCTTGCGAATAACGATTGTTTCTTGCATTTTGATAAATAGCTCTCAAAACACTCGTCTTGTCAACACCATCATGCTCATAAAAACGTTTGTCCTCAATTGCAATAAAAGCATTTTTAACATTTTGTGGGATTTCATCAAATGCAACAAACCGAAAACTACGCGGGCTGAAAATTTCATTTCCTTCGCTGTCAAGATAGACAGTGTTCAGTTGCTTTGTCTCCAGTTTTGAGCTGTCCAAATTTGAAAACCCATGAAGCCGAACATTCGGTTCAATCGCCAAAGCAAGAACAATCGAAGCAACCAAGAGTGAAAGCAGTGCAATGCCAGCAATAGTTTTCAAGACAAATTTAAAAGTTTTCATGCAATTAGTATTAGTCAATTTGACCATAAAATTACTAGGAGTTACTCATTTTGTGTGGTATAATCATCTTATGAAATATAATGTCTTGATGGTTGACGATGAAGTGATGCTCGCAAAAATGACCGCGGAATATTTCAATGCATTTGGTGTTGAGACTTTTGCAGTGTCATCTGCAAATGAGTGCTTGGAGTTTTTGGATCAACATCAAGCGGATTTGATTCTTCTTGATATCAATCTTGCTGAAAGTAGTGGCTTTGATTTGTGCAAAACAATCAGAAAAGATTATGACACTCCAATATTTTTTGTCTCTGCTAGAGTGTCGACTGAAGATATGTTGATTGCGTTGAATATCGGAGGTGATGACTATATCACGAAACCATACGATCTCAACGTTTTGCTTGCGAAAATTAAAGCACGATTAAAAAGGGAAGAAGACAAAAAAGGTGTGATATCAATAGTCCAAGTTGCTGGTTTAAAAATTGATCACATCAAAATGAAAGCATATTTGAAGGATGTTGATTTGGATTTAAAGCCAAAGGAATTCAAACTATTAGCATATTTTGTTCTAAACAGAAACAAGGTTGTTTCAAAAGAAGCAATATTAGCAGAGGTTTGGGGCGACACTTTTATCACAGACGGTGCTATCAATGTCCAAGTTTCAAGGTTGAGAGAAAAATTGGGTGATGAAAAAATAAAAACAGTGTGGGGGCAGGGTTATATTTTTGAAACATAGAATTGTGGTCATTTTAATTATTCTTGCCATTTTTGTAGTCAGTGGAATTTTGATTTGGGATGCAGTTGATGGAAGAAATTTTTCGCCCGACATCGTTGAAATAAACCGTATTAGGGTAAGTATTGAAAACACCGAGAACTTTGACAATCTTGGTGCAAATTTTGAATATGATTTCACTGTTATTTCAAATGAGGGCAGTGTTTTGTTCAGCACAAAAAACACCGAAAAAATGCTTCTTGAACAAAGATTAAACAACGCGATTAGCAATTCTGATGTTGTGATTGCTTTTAGTGATGGCTATATTATTATTTATTTGGGTCACTTTAGAGAGAGAAACAAGTCTCTAAGAATTGCATTGATTGCTTCATTAAGTGTTTTATTGATTGCTTTGACTCTTGGATACTATGCTTATATGAGACATTTTTTGTATCGTCCTTTTAAAAAATTAAAAAATTTTGCAGGCGAGATTGCAACGGGTAATCTTGACACCCTGCTTCCAATGGACAAAGACAATTTGTTCGGAGAATTCAGCGCAAGTTTTGACATAATGAGAGAGGAATTGAAGATGGCAAGACAAAGACTGATTGATGAAGAAAAAAGTAAAAAAGAACTAATTGCAACTCTTAGTCACGACATTAAAACTCCAATAGCAATAGTGAGGGTTGCAAGTGAACTGCTTGAAATGGGTGAAAAAGACGAGAAAAAACTTTCAAATATCAAAGCAATAAAAGGCAAGACTCATGAAATCGATATTTTGCTCACAGACTTGTTTAGTTCAGCCTTGGAAGATTTGACTGAATTAAAAATTAATATCACTGACATTTCATCAAAAGAAATCCAAGACAGTATCTTGGGAGTTGATTCATTGAACAAAGTTTCTCTAGAGAATGAGGCTCCAGATTGTTTAATGAAAGGTGATACTTTGCGTTTAAGTCAAGTGTTTGGAAACATCATTTCCAATTCCTACAAGTATTCAAACAGTGAAATAATAGTTTCATTTGTTCTTGAAGAAAAATTTCTGACAATTTCAATCAAGGACAACGGCAATTCTTTGAAGAAAGAAGAGGTTTCTCTGCTGACTCAAAAGTTCTATCGCGGAGAAAACGCGCAAGGAAAACACGGAGCAGGACTAGGGCTCTATATTTCCTCAAAACTAATCAAAAAAATGGGTGGACATTTAAAAATAACCCAAGAACCCGACGGATTAAAGGTCGAAATCAAATTAGCATTGAGCTAAAAGCAGACACAAAATTTTAAGACATTGCTATTATCATAATGGTAGTATTGGTGTAATTTGCCTGCTCATTACAAGGAAAGAGCTGGCAATTTAAACTAGTCACGAAGGTAGATAATCGTTGGTGAGTATGCAAAATTACTGGATGATGGTCATTAGGACGGTGTTGTTTTTTTCTGTTAAAATGAACTTAGAATCTTAATGAAAAATTTATGGAATAAATTTTTTGGAAAGCGTTGACAAAATGGAAAATATGTGCTATTATTAAAGCAAAACAACAAATGGTAGGACGAAACAAAATAAAAAAACGAATTTTGAAATTAATATTGATGACAGTTTTGACAGTGTTTTTTGTGGTGCCGATGATTGGGAGTGGAAGAGAGATGACATTTGGAGAATATCGTGAGATGCGATTTGAACAGTTGCAAAGTCATGTCAATTCAAAAAACGAAGCTGATTTCACGGTTGAAAATTGGACGAAGCTTCAAGAACATGTTGAATATTGGCTTGGAAAAATTGCTGGGGCAGTTGATTTGTTGGAAGTTTGGGAGTTTGCTAACATGGCATGAGATAGAATATGTGAAATATGGAGAGTAGAGCAGGTAGTTTAGAAAGTAAGAAAATAATATCTAACAGCGCGGGCTCGCGCGGAGAAAAAAAGTTATGACGAGATTGCTAGTGAGCATGCTTGGTCTTTCTTTAAAAATAAAACCCGACAGAACAGTCGAAAACTGTTGACAACTTTAAAAAATCAATGATTAATATTAATGATATTTCAAAAAGATATGGCGATTTTTTTGCCTTGGAAAATATTTCTCTTCAAGTTGATGAAGGGGAGTTTTTGGCGATAGTTGGAGCGTCTGGAAGTGGAAAATCAACGCTTCTCAACATTATTGGTCAAATTGAAAAGCCAACAGCAGGTGATATTTTGGTTGAGAATATTTCAACTATTTCATTAAGCGAGAAGGAAAGGGCGCAATTGAGAAACTCCACTTTTGGCTACATTTTTCAGCAATTTTATCTTGAACCACTTTATTCACTTTTCAAAAATATTGAAATTCCATTAATCATCGCAGGAGAAAAAAAATCGATTCGACATGAAAAAATTCATGAAGCCCTCAAAATGGTGGGACTTCATGAAAAATCAAAACAAGTTTCTGCAACACTTTCTGGAGGGGAAAAACAGCGCGCTGCAATAGCACGAGCCCTTGTTACTAATCCGAAAATTGTTCTTGCTGATGAGCCTTGTGGAAACCTCGATTCAAAAAACACTGAAATAATTCTCGGACACCTCAAAGAAATCAACAATAGTGGAAAGACCGTCCTAATGGTCACTCACAATATGGATGATATTAGTTATGCAACAAGAACAATAAAGTTAGTTGACGGGAAAGTCGAATAATTTTTTAGAGTGGATTTTTATTTGGTTTGGAGTGTGAAGAGTGGAGTTAGTGATAAGATTAATTTGACTGTGACTCCAAATTACAAACTCTAACCCCACTCTAAATTTAAATTCTCACTCGAACCAACCAAACATCACTGGACCCGAAGTTGTTCGAAACATCGGCGCTTTCTCCGCGAGATTCCAAAATCACGAAAGCATAACGTGGATTGAGTCCATCATTTCTCACATCAATGATTCTTTCGGTTGAAGAACCGATTGAAACAGATGAAAAGTTGGCAAAGTTTCCGCCTCTTGCGATTCCAAGCGATGGGCGATTGTTTTGCATTCCCGTGACCATGATGTCATCTCCAGTTCCAATATCCATCATTGCTCCAACGTTTGAAAAATTTTCAAGAGACGTGAGCAATCTTTTATCTGAAAAGCGATAGTCCAAAAAATAAGTAGGGAATGAGCTTGCTCCTTGGGTTGAAATGAGATAGCCATTGTGTGTTGGAAGAACACCAGTTGCAAGCCCCGACATGCTCTCGGCATGAGTCACTTGATGAACAAGGTCGAAGTTAAATTCAAAGATGTGAGTTTGAGTTGGAGCTGTGTCGAGCGTTCCGAGTATCGCAAAGCGGTTGTTGTGTCTTGAAATTGTCACACCCCTTGCTTGATAGCGCCTGTTTTGAATGGCACCTCCAAGTTCAAGGTCACGAGAGGTTCTGCCGTCCAAATTTGACCAATAATGCCCAACAGCATTACGTCTCATGTCATCGGAAACATTTGAAAGAACAAAAAAGCCAGAATGTCCGAAGCATATGATGTCAACCAAGGTTTGACTCATTGAGTGGGGAAGTTCGACAAAAGAGCCAAGCCCAGCTCTTGGAGTGAAATTGGTGTTGAAATGCATTGAAGCAAAAAACACTCTTCCTAGTGCATCTTGACTTCTCAAAAATATGCGGAAGTAGTGCGGAACTCCGATAGGAGTGTGAGTGATATAGTTAATTTTTAAAATAGTCGCGTCAACCAGCGGACTAGTGTCGAGAACACGGGGTTCGGCTGTTTCGTTTAAAGTTGAGAGAGAAAGAGTGTGGACACGGGTCAAATTCTCGCCATGATGTCTTTGAAAAAGAAAAAGAGTGTCAATTCCATGAATAACCTTGTCAACAATCGATCCTTCAACAAATGCATAATGTTGAGGACGTCCATCGCGTCCAACACGAATAACAAAAGTTGCGACTGGCGACTCCGCTGTCACAAGAGTGTTTTCTTCAAAATCATAGTCAGTGCTAGTTGTTGTTCCAACAACAAAAAGATGACCGGCAGAAGACTGAAAAAACGAGTGAATAGTCTCTTCTCCGCTTCCGCCCAAATTGATCTCCCACGCGATGTTTTCGTTGAGAGTCAAAGTGTTTGCTGCCCTAAAACGGTTGTGGGGAGGGTTTGGTTGCGGGCCAATAACAGGGGGAGATGACGAGCAACTGATTGGAAGTGTGATGACTCCAAAGCTCCCAAGCATGACGAGAATGAGCGCAAGAGCAACAAGCAAATGAAGTGCAATGAGTGCGCGCATTTGACCTTTTGTGAATCTAATTTTTTTTCGTGACTTTTCCATAACTATTAGAGTTTATATGATTGAGCGGACAAAAATTATACAAACGCAAAACAAGACAAAATCTTACATGTGGAAAAATATTTTCAAAAATCAAAAAACCCTAAAAACCATTGTGTATCTTGAAGTGTGAATTAGAGTTGCGAGTCAAGGCAAATATCAAATCAGCAAGCACTTATTCTCAAAAAAAACATCGCATATTTATGCGATGTTTTTCGGTTTTTTTTATTGATAATTCAATGCTTTAAATCATCTCTTATTTCGCCAACATGTCGTCCATGTTGTAGAGTTTTGGTTTTTTTCCAACAATGAACTCAACTGCTTTTAATGCGCCGTTCGCGAAAATTTTTCTTGACAATGCTTCATGTTTGATTGAAACAACTTCTTCGTTTAAGCAGAAAAGTATTTCATGCTCACCAACAATTGTTCCACCGCGAACCGCGTGAACACCAACTTCGTTGTCTTGCCTTTTTGCATCATGACCTTCTCTTCCATAGCATGGAGGAGGGGAAGGGCAGAATTCTTCGCGAGCCTTTTCAATCGAGTCGAGGATCATTCTTGCCGTTCCAGAAGGAGCGTCAACCTTTTGGTTGTGATGCTTTTCAATGATCTCAATGTCGGACATTCCACAAAGATATTTTGTTGCAAGAGAGACAAGTTTTTGTAAAACATTGACGCCAACACTCATGTTTGATGAGAGGAGAACTGGGACTTTTTTTGAAAGCTCCACAATACGATTTCTTTCTTCATCTGAAAAACCAGTAGTTGCAATAACAACAGGCTTCAATGTTTTTTCAGAGAGGGCAATCACGCTATCAATCGTTTCGGGGCGTGAAAAGTCAATAATCGCGTCAAAATCGACATTAACATTTTTGATATTTGAAAAAGTCGGCAGTGTCATGTTTTGAACAAAGTCAAAACCGCCAACGACTTCAAGGTTTTTGTTTGAGAATGAGCATTCCAAAACGCTTTTTCCCATCTTGCCACTGATTCCAAATAAAAATATTTTAGTTTTTTTCATGTGTGTATAAATTTATGATTTTTTAAATCGAAAGTGACACCCGCTCTCGGCGTCCCGTTATTTGTCATAGTTATAGTGTTCGGAGCGCCGAGTGCGGGCGACCCAGACACTTGTTTTTGAAATAAAAATATTACTAAATCAGCTTCAATTTCTTCATTTCCGCCTTAACCAGTTCTGCTCCCGCTTTTTCAATTTGAGTCAATGGGCTTCTCACCATGTCACTTCCAAGTCCAATCAAACTCATTGCATATTTGACTGGAATTGGGTTTGTTTCGCAAAACATTGCGTTAACAAGGTCAAAAATTTCTTCATGAATTTCTAATGCTTCAGCATATTTTCCGTCAAGTGCCAATTTTGCCAATTTTGCAGACTTGTCTGGAACAACGTTTGCAACGACGCTTATAACACCTTTTGCACCATGCAAAATTTTAGTAAGAGTTGCGTTGTCATCACCACTCAAAACGTCCCAATTATTTTTGGTGTTTTTGCAGATTTCAAGAATTTGGTCAAGGTTTCCACTTGCTTCTTTCAATGCAACAATGTTCCTGATTTTTGAAACCCTTTCTGCAGTTCCAGAATTCATGTTAAGAGCAGTTCTTCCCGGAACGTTATAGGCAACAATAGGCAAGCGTGTTGACATCGCAACAGTTTCAAAGAAGCTGACTATGCCGTTTTGAGTCGCTTTGTTGTAGTATGGAGTGACAACCATTAGTCCATCTGCACCCATTTGTTCATAAGATTTGCAAAGAGAGCAAACCTCAACAGTATTGTTTGAGCCCGCCCCAACAATAACAGGAATGCGTTTGTTCACCTGTTTGATTGTGAAGTCTGCAACCGCTTTCTTTTCTTCTGCGGTCATAGTTGACGCTTCACCTGTTGTCCCAAGAACAACAATAGCATCTGAGCCACCTTTAACAATATGCTCAATAACTCTTTTTAGTGCGTCAAAATCAACCCCATCTTTGTTGAACGGCGTAATCATTGCCGGCGCACTTCCTCTAAATATAGACATAAAAAATCTCCTTATTGTTGAATATAAAATTAATTTTTAATTAACGTTTCCGCAATTTGAACAGTATTAAGTGCAGCTCCTTTTCTGATGTTGTCTGCAACTGTGAATAGTTCAATTGTGTTTTCTCGGCTTTCGTCAGCACGAATTCTTCCAACATAGACATCGTCTTTTCCGTCCGCGTCGAGTGGGGTGGGGAACACACCTTTTTCTGGATTATCCATGAGAGTGACTCCTTCCGCTTTTTCTAAAAGTTTTCTGATTTCATTAATGTCGATTTTGTTTTCAAACTCAACATTGCATGAAACCGAGTGGCCGTTGAAAACTGGAACGCGAACAGCAGTTGCTGAAACTTTAATGCTCTCGTCTCCCAAAATCTTTTTCGTTTCAATTATCATCTTCCACTCTTCATTAGTGTAGCCATTGTCCAAAAACACATCGATTTGAGGAATAACATTCGCAAAAATTTGTCTTGAGAATTGAAGATTGCTCTCTCCTCTCATTCCGCGCTCAAGGTCAGTTGTTCCATTGACGCCAGCGCCAGAAACCGCTTGGTAAGTCGAATAAACAACGCGTTTGATTTTGTATTTTTTGTGAAGGGGAGCGAGTGCAACAACTGCTTGAGTTGTTGAGCAATTCGGGTTCGCAATCAAGTTTTTGTGCCACTTCAAATCATGTGCATTAACTTCTGGCACAACCAGAGGAACGCTTGAATCCATTCTCCACGCGCTTGAATTGTCAATAATAATCGCGTCTTCCATTGCAAAAGCTGGAGCAAACTGTTTTGAAATGCTTCCGCCAGCACTAAAAAAAGCAAAATCGCACTTGTGTTTTTTGATGTTTTCAAGACTCAATTCAACAACTTCAAATTCTTTTTTCCCAAATTGAATCTTGGATCCAGCACTCTTTTTTGAAGCAAACGGAACAATTTTCTCAACTGGAAAATTTCTCTCAAGTAAGATGTCAAGCATCTTTCTGCCAACCATGCCAGTAGCACCAACCACCGCAACATTATATTTTTTCATAAAAAATAATTACTCCTAAAATTAAATATATAATATATACTACAACATTTCTAACTATGTGTCAAATAAGTTGACTGCATAAAAAAAAAATGTTAAAATTGAGAAAATAATAATTGAAGGGACATTAAAGACAAAAGGTAATGATAAAGCACTCCTACAAAGTTGACCCAGTCGGCGCACTTTTTTCATCATTGTGGAACCATGACCCAGCAGGCGATATTGGTATTGAAGTTCACCTCAAAGAAAAGGTTGACCGAGATGTTTTTCTAAAGGCAGTTGATGATATCGTAGCTCGTCTGCCTTTTATTAATGTCGGACTAAAAAGTGGAATAATGTGGTGGTATCACAAAATTCGAAATCGTCCAATGCCAATCAACAAAGCGAACGACAAAAGTCTCATGAAGTTTTTTTGCGAAGATTACTGTTTTAAAATTATGACTATGCACAGTGTTTGTGACGGAAGAGGTCTGGTTTCAATAATGAAAGCTGTTGTTGCGAGATATTTTGAGATTTTGGGAGTTGAGTTCGACAAGGTTGGAATTATTAATCACACCGACCCGCTCAAACCAGAAGAAATGGAGGATGCTTTTAAACGCTATGCAAGGACGAAAAAAAGAGTCTTTGGAAAAAATAAAAGACTTTTCGTCAAATCCTATAAAACTGGTAGCGTTCTCTCAAGACAAAAACCATCAGAAAGAATAGTCTACACTTTTGAACTCGACAAAATCAAAGAAAAAGCGAAAAAGTATGGGGCAACAATTAATGAATACATCTTGACCCGAATTTTTCAAGCGATTGCAGACGAGAGGGAAGAAAGCGGAGACAAAAGGCAAATAAGCATCAATGTCCCGTTTGATTTAAGACGCTTCTTTCCAAGTGAAACTCTTCGAAATTTCACATCCGGTTTTCAAATCATGATGCCAGAAACAACCGACACCGCAATCATGGTCAAAAAATTAAGAAAAGAATTCCAAAAAATTGATGAGGATTGTATTTTGGCTGACATAAAGTCAATCCGAAGACTATGCAGACTCTCTTCAGTTGTCCCAAGAATCGTAAAAAAACCATTCTTGAAAAGATTCGCAATAATGTATAGCAATCGTTTGTCTGCAAATTTTTCAAATATTGGTTTCATCACATTTCCAAGCGAAATTGAAGAGAAAATAACCAATATTGAAGTTTTCAATCAATGTTATCCAAACACACCGTTTGCATTCGTTTGCGTAAGTTGGGCAAACACCCTAAACCTAATGTTGACAAAACCCGTTTGCAACGAAGTCTTTCTTGATATGAAAAAGCGTATTATGGAAGAAGAAGTAAATCATTGAATATTAAATATTTCATATTCAATCAAAAATAAGGAGAATAAAAAAAATGATAGATCCAAGACTAACAAATTTGGCTAAAAACCTAGTCAACTACTCAGTGAAGGTGAAAAAAGGCGACAACGTTATGATTAGTGTTTCGGAAACTGAAATCGACCTTGCAACAGAACTTGTCAAAGAAGTCTATAAAGCGGGCGGAAATCCGTTCACTGAAATAATCGATGCGAAACTTTCTCGCGTTGTTGCGATGGAAACTTCAAAAGAAAGACTTGAAACTGTTTTGAAGCATGAACTCGCGAAAATGAAAGACATGCAATGTTTTATCGGTGTTCGTGGTGGAAAAAACAGTTTTGAAATGAGCGACGTTCCAAACGAGAAAAAGGAACTAATCTCAAAAATTCTTGATCCAGTCCAACGTCAGCGTGTTGACAAAACTCGTTGGGTTGTTCTTCGTTATCCGAACGAGAGCATGAGCCAACTTGCTGGAATGTCAACTGAAAAATTCACAAATTATTATTTTGATGTTTGTGGACTTGATTATGCAAAAATGTCAAAATCAATGGACGGATTAGCGGATTTGATGAAGAAAACAGACAAAGTCAGAATTGTTTCTCCCGGAACAGATTTGACTTTCTCAATCAAAGGCATCGGTGTCACAAAATGTGACGGTGGTTGCAACATCCCAGACGGCGAAGTCTACACCGCTCCTGTCAAAGACAGTGTCAACGGTGTCATTCAATACAACTGTCCAAGCATACACGGTGGAATCAAACATGAAAATGTTCGCCTTGTTTTCAAAAATGGTAAAATTGTTGAGTTTTCTGGCTCTCATCCAGACAAGTTGAAATCAATTTTTGACACAGACGAGGGAGCAAGGTTTGTTGGCGAATTCGCAATCGGTGTCAATCCAAACATTCATGACCCGATTGGCGACATTTTGTTCGACGAAAAAATCACTGGTTCGATCCATTTCACCCCGGGTGCGTCCTATGAAGATGCTGGAAACGGCAACCAATCAGCAATCCATTGGGATCTAGTTCTAATTCAAACCCCAGCTTATGGTGGCGGGCAAATCTATTTTGACGATGTTCTGATTCGCGACAACGGAAGATTCGTCATCAAAGAACTTTTCCCACTGAATCCGGAAAATCTTAAATAACTAAAAACTAAAATTAGTTTTCAACTAAATAAACAATGTTCAAAGAATTCTATGAAGTAGTCAAATCAATACCAAAAGGCAAAGTCGCAAGCTATGGACTTGTCGCTCATCTTGCAGGCTTTCATCGCTGTGCAAGACATGTTGGCTGGGCGCTTCATTCAAATCCCGACCCCGATAATATCCCATGTCACAGAGTAGTCAAAAAAGATGGTTCACTTTCTGAAGCTTTCGCGTTTGGAGGAATCCATCGCCACGCAGAACTCCTCAAGGAAGACGGCATTGAAATAAGCTCAAACATGAAAGTAGACATGAAGAAATTTGAATGGAAACCGTAATAGTAATCTCTCAAAAAAGCACCAAAAACCCTTGACAAGGGTCTTCGACCCCTCTGTTGGGGCAGCTCCATGTAAAAGTAATCTCCGACAAACGCATCAAAGATGCTTGACAAGGGTCTTCGACCCTCTTGACGGAGAGTGCGAATACAAGCAGAATCCGACAAGCCAGTCGAATACTGTTGACAAGGGTCTTCGACCCCTTTGTGGA